>Ga0136715_1000043_pt1 | contig 23709 bp, 21 predicted proteins | sample SedPBSmetaG_FD_104916 | JGI IMG/M metagenome (GOLD analysis project Ga0136715, IMG submission 104916) | Freshwater sediment bacterial and archeal communities from Indian Creek, Illinois, USA to study Microbial Dark Matter (Phase II) -... | ecosystem: Environmental > Aquatic > Freshwater > Creek...
ACCTTTTAGTGGATCACCGCCTCTCTTTTCAGATTTTAGATATTCGTCCGTGCCTTGATGCGTTTAAGCTGTCCCAATCGCATATGTGTCAATCATAAGCCCAGATATGCCTTTCGCACATGATCACTGCAGGCCAGTTCCCCGCAATCCCCTTGCAGAGCGACGCGGCCGTTCTCCAGCACATAAGCCCGGCTGGCTGTTTCCAGTGCACGCTGCACGTTTTGCTCCACCAATAAAACGGTAATCCCTTGCTTGCTAAGCGACTGCACAACGTGGAAAACCTCCAGCACCATTTTCGGGGCAAGGCCATACGATGGTTCGTCGAGTAGGCACAGTTTTGGACCGGACATAAGGCCGCGCCCGATGGCCAACATCTGTCTTTCGCCGCCGCTTAGCGTCCTGGCCGGCTGCCTTTCCCTTTCCGCCAAACGGGGAAAAATTCCATAAACCTGCTTAAGCATCTCTTCCCGCTTTTTCCAGGTATGCCGGGGAAAAGCACCCATCTCCAGGTTTTCGCGGATTGTCATATCCGGGAAAAGCCTGCCCCCTTCGGGTATATGGGAGATACCCATTTCCGCAATGGTATGGGAAGTCAACCCGTCCAGTTTTCGGCCAAGGAAAGATACACTGCCCGAAGCCGGCTGCAGCAAGCCCGATATGGTATTGAGCAACGTTGTCTTACCAGCCCCGTTACTGCCAACCAGGGCAACTATTTCCCCTTCATTCACTGTTAACGAAACGTCCCACAAAACCTGGATCTTGCCATAAAAAGAATTGACCTTAGTCAGTTCCAGCATATGCCAGCTCTCCTTCTCCCAGGTAAACCTCAATCACTTTTTTGCTGCCGGTAATCTCCAGCGGTGTCCCTTCGGCAATTTTATTACCATGATGCAATACGATAATGCGGTCGCAGATGTTCATAATCGCTTTCATCACATGCTCGATCATGAAAACCGTAATCCCCTGATCCCGTATCTTTCTTACCAGCTCCATGGCTTCGGTTACTTCCGTTGAATTCAAACCGGCCATCAGTTCGTCCAGCAACAGCAGCTCAGGTTTTGTAGCCAGCGCCCGTGCCACCTCCAATCGTTTCTGGTTAACCAGGGTCAGGTCTTTCGCCGGGGTACAGCTCACATTTGCCAGCCCCACAAAATCCAACAATTCCGCTGTCTGCGCGGCGGCATGGGCCGTTGACACGTGCCTGGATTGTCCAAACAATGCTCCCAGCAATATATTCTGAAAAACGGAGATATTGTTAAAAATCTTAACCAGCTGGAATGTCCTGGCCACACCCAACCTGCAGATCTGATACGGCTTCAGCCCGCTTATTTTTTGTCCTTTGTACTTGATTGCCCCAGATTTAAGTCTGAGATCCCCGGAGATCAAATTAAACAGTGTTGTCTTGCCGGCCCCATTGGGGCCGATCAAACCGACGATCTCTCCCCGGTTCACCTGAAAGTCCACGTTTGTTACCGCGGCCATACCACCGAAATATTTGGTTGCACCTTCAAGTTCAAGCATTAACATCTCTCTTTTCCGCCCCTCTTTTCTGCTTTTTTTTGAAAAAACAGGGGGAGCTGCGCGCCTTCTCCCGCCATTTTTCAATTAAGCCAACCAGGCCGCCGGGTAAGTATAATATTGCCGCGATCATCGCAGCGCCAAAAATAAGCATGTAAAGATGGGGAAGCCTGGTGATGAGTATTTCTTCCAGGTAGGTGAAAACAGTTGCGCCGATTATCGGCCCATAAAGCTGTCCCATACCGCCAAAGATCGCCATTAAGACCGGCATAAAGGAAATTGTCGGATTAAAGGCAATGAACGGGTCCACGTAGGTCCAGTTTGTCGCCATAATCGCCCCGATCGTACCCATGAAAAAAGCGCTGACGGCAAAAGCAACGATCTTTAGCATGGTCACATTAACACCCATATGCGCAGCCGCTTCTTCGTATTCTCCGATACTGCGCAACGCCAAGCCGTACCTGGAGCGCCTGATTAGATAAGCAGTCAGCATTAACACCACAAAAATGGTAAAGACAGTGTAATAAATTGTATAGTGATCCACAACAACGACAAACCTGCCCCGTATACCGAGTATATTAATTTCCCACCAGAGAAGAGAATGCGCTAACAGCTGAACAAGCCCGAAGGTAAAGATGGTAAAATATATGCCCTTCAACCTCAGGGTAATTGCGCCCACAAGCAGCGCCAGCAAAACGCTGATCAGGCCGGCGCTGAGGATGACAAGGGGCAGGGATAAAGCATATCCCAGCATGGCAGCAGTGTAGACACCCACTCCGAAAAAAGCAGCGGAGGCCAGGGAGATATAGCCGGTAGGCCCGGAGAAAATAACCCAACTTACTGTAAGAATAATGTACATGAAAATATGGCATAGCAGCAAGATATGGTAAACAGATAGATATGCAGGCAAAACAGCCAACAGGACCAGGAGAATAAGGATAAGCACCGGTAAATATAAATTTTTGTTTTTTAGCTGTACCCTGTTCATCGCGCTACCTCCCCAGAATCCCTGCCGGCTTTACCAGGAGCAGGATCATAAAGATCAGATAAAAAGCAACCATCACTAAGCCAGGCTCAATAGCGCTTACAATGCTGCCGATAAGGCCCAGAATAAAACCACCGACAAAACTGCCCGGAATACTGCCCAGCCCGCCAAGGACAACCACAATGATGGCAATTAATGTATAGTCGAGACCCATCAGCGGATTAATCGGGAAGGACATGCTTAATAGTACGCCGGCCAGGCCTGCCATTAAGGTGCCAAACCCAAAACAGAGGGCCAGTACCTGTTTGATATTCACGCCCATAAGCTCGGCAGCAGCCGCATCCTGGGCAGCCGCCCTGATCGCCTTTCCCAGGCGGGTGCGTCCCAAGAACAAGTAAAAGGCTACAGATATGGCGATGGCAAAAAACAGGGCAACTATGCGATTGGCGGGAAACACGAAACCCCCTAGATCCAGTGTATAAGCCAGAAAGGAATAACCCTTAATGTCGGCGCCCCAGAGCATGATGGCCAAATTCTGTATGATAAAGAGGAGCCCGAAAGAGGCTAACATGGAATTTCCCTCAAAGACTGCCGTCGATCCTCCTGATGAGACGTAGATGCTTCTGTACAGGGTCTTATGCAGCACAAAACCAGCCAGGAAGATGAGCGGGCCGCTAATTACCAGAGAAAGGAGAGGGTTAATATTAAAAATCGTATACAACGACCAGGTGATAAATGCCCCCAGCATAATAAATTCACCGTGGGAGATGTTAAATACCCGGGCCACCCCATACTGCAGGCTCAGCCCCACGGCAATAAGCGCATATATGCCGCCCATCAGCATAGCGCTGATCAGTATATTTATACTTTCAACAATCATAGCCACAGCTCCCGTCTGGGTAATTCTAAAACGCCAGCGGGCTGCCTAAAAGATATGGTACGATGTATAATTACGTCTGCGTCATCGATCAAAAGTTTTTGCGTCATTATCTTTCAGACAGCCCTTTGGCCGTCTAGGTCATCTGCGAATAAAACTTTGAAGATGCTTTATCACCATGTTGGCTTGGGATAAAGGGGTTCTGCCGTAGCCCTTTCCGGTGGCGCGATGACTTCAAACCTGCCGTCCTGCCACTGGCCTACCTGCCCAGGATGGCTTTCCTCCGCCAGCAACTGATTCTCATAGCGAGTCGGCCCTAAAACCGTCTCAAACGTTTCCGTTACCATGACCTCCCTGATTGCACTGTTGTCCAGGGTGCCGGCCCTTACGATAGCCTGCTCCAGAAACTGCAGCGCTCCCCAGTAATACAGGTGCCCCCAGTGGTCCACCAGTGTTTCCGGATGGATTGCCAGGAATTTATCCAGGAATTCCGCAGCGCCCGGAGAAGTTTCGGCGTTCCAGGCCCCCCAGGCCATTAAGCCGTCTATTTGCTCGCCGAACATCTCCTTAAAGAAGCCGAAATTACCGCCGGGACCGACCAGGAAGAGCTTTGGATTGAAGCCAATCTCGATAGACTGGCGAACAGCCAGGATATTTTCAGCAGGAAGGGTCAGATTGAGGAAGGCGTCCACATTGGCCGCCTTGGCCTCTCTTAATATGGGGGTCATGTCTTTAGTTCCAGGCGGAATGCTCTCCAGCAGCACGACATCGATACCCCGCATCTCCAGTTGTGGGACTATCACAGATGAATACTCTACGCCATGCAGATCGCCAATGAAGGCAACCGCTGCCGTTTGCACACCCAATGCCTGGGCCAAATCGGCAAAAGCCGGCCCCTGCGTGTAGACAAAACTCAGGTTGACAAAGACATAGGGCAAGCCGCTGATGACCCTCTGGAGGCTCAAGCCCCCACCTGACATTCCCGATAGAATCATTCCGTGCTTGTTGGCCACGGGAGCGGCAGCATGAAGCATGCCGGTGCCGGTGGGAGGCAGAAGCAGGTCAACCTGGTCCTCCAGGATTAATTTTGTCATCAGCCGCGTCAGTGTGCCGGCATCACTCGTATCGTCATATTCGATCAGCTCAAGCGGAAAACTTTTGCCGTATTCCTCAATAAATATCCCGCCTCTGGCATTTACATCGTCAATCCACATTCTGCGGATTGGACCAAATGCCGCATCTTCAACGGTAGCCAGCGGGCCGGACAGGGAGCTCACCGAGCCGATAAGAATACTCTCCCTGGGCGGCAGCACTGGCTCCGGTGCCGGGACCTCCGGCTGCGGGACTGCGGCAGGTGCCGGGCAACCTGCGGTAAACACCGTAAAAACAAGCGCCAGACAAAGCAACAGTGGCACAAGAAACTTTTTACGCATACTTTAACATTCCCCTCTTTAGGATTTTTTGAAAAGCACCCGCACGGAACAATAATATGGAACAATAATCCCGCTTCGCCCATTCATCCCCTCCTTATCCACATCAAAGGCTGCGGCAGAATTGCCAGCGCTGTCAGCAAACTTGGCATCTTTGCATGCCGCCAGCCTCTACTCTTAATTACAGGTTACTGCAATAATTGTGCCAACTTAATTGATTTTTTTAATTTATGCAATTTAATGCCTGGCTCTTTGCCCTTGGAACAGCAAAGTCCTTTCTACCGTTATATCTTCCCGCTATTATCATCAATCAGTGTCTTTATGTGTCTTTATAGGGTTAGCATGTACCATCATGGCCAGCATTAGAGGAAATTCTGATATTTAATTTTTGTGCTTGCTGTATTTTCTTGAAACATAATTTTAATTATAACTGATAAAAATGAATATCATTTAAACACTTTCCTGAACATTTAGCGCACACTGCATATTGTCTGTACACTTATTACTGTATAATACAATTACGCGGCCTGCTGTTGAAAGACTTTTCATTTATTTAAACGACAGGTTGCCCTGCTTTAACCCTCATCCCCATGGTGTTGGCTGTAATCACCGCGTCAAAAACCATTTCATCAGTAATCGGAAAAGCATGGTTGTATATAATCTTACCAGGCAAACATGATGCTTTTACGGCTTCCATTAACCGGTCTGAACCAACTTTATCAATACCAAGATCAGCTAAAGTAATCGGAAGACCTAATTTATGACCGAAATTAAATACTTGCTGCAACGTCTCTTTAGAAGATTCTTCCAGGATTAACTGGACGAGAGTCAGGAAAGCCACTTTCTCACCATGGTAATAAGCATGGAGTTCTTCAAGAATACTGAATCCATCCTGCAAAGAATGAGCTGCCGCAACTCCACCGCTTTCAAAACCGATCCCGCTCAACAATATATTGGCCTCTACTACTTTTTCCAGGGCAGGTGTTATGACCTTCTGTTCACAGGCTATTTTAGCCTGAAGCCCATATTCCATTAAAAGATCAAAACATAAGCGGGCCAGGACAACGGCAGCTGCTGTCTGCTGACCACCGGAGAGATTGAGCGCGCATGACCTCGTACAGGCATCGGCTTCAAACCAGGTTGCCAGAGCATCCCCCATACCAGCCACCAATAGCCTGACCGGAGCTTTAGCGATAATCTCCGTATCGACAAGCACCAGCGCAGGGTTTCTCGGAAGAATAAACAGCCGGAGAAAAACACCATGTTCATCGTGAATTACTGTAAGGGCGCTGCATGGAGCATCAGTTGAGGCAACAGTTGGAACAATAACTGCCGGAATCTTTAGTTCTGCAGCAACCGCTTTTACCGTATCCATGACTTTACCGCCGCCACTGGCCATAATGACATTACTTTTTTCTTTCCCGGCAATTTCCATCACTCGATTAATTTCGTGATCACTGCATTCACCATGAAAGAACTCCTCAATTTGATGGATACCTTTTTCGGCAAAGCTTTTGTTACGCCCTTCCCTTGTTACAGCAAGACCGGTTTTTCCACCAACAACCAGGACATTGTCTCCCAATAGAGAGACATGTTCACCAATTTCATAAATGGCTCCTCGTCCCTGCACATATCTACCAGGCGCTATCATTACTCTGATACTTGTACTCATTTTATCTCCTCCTAAACGCGAAGCCGTTTGATTGTTTGACTGGGGTTGTCCATTTATTTACACCCTTGCTATCCTCGATTTCCACGCAATGCAAACCGCGGCCTTATTCTTAAGTGTCTTTATAATTTATCACACTGTAGTGTTATTTAAGTAAATGTTATCTTATTTGTAGTTCCCGCTACCGCAGGTACACCGTATGATTTCATCACCTCCACCAGATATCTAATGTTTTGTTCCCGGATGCTTCTTTCTACCGGTGTAAAGTTTGCCATATAATAATCAATTCCAAGTGAGGTATATTTTTCCATTCCCAGTTGCCGGTACGGCAGCACCTGTACCTGGTTTACGCAACTGTTCAACTCTCTCACTATAAACTCAGCGGTTGCCCGGATATTTTCTTCGTTGTTGTTGTGATCAGGCACAACAGGTATACGAATCACGAGAGGCATATTAAACTCAACAGTCCTCTTAATATTTTTCAAAATAAGCTCGTTGCCTGCTCCCGTGAATTGTTTGTGCCTGGTCGAATTCATGTGCTTTATATCAGTAATTACCAGGTCCACGTAGGGATAAATGTGCTCCAAGACATCGGTTCTGTAGTGCAAAGAAGATTCCATGCAGGTATGCAAGCTATTTTTTTTACATGCTTTCAGCAGTGCCCGGGCAAATTCCCACTGCATAAGCACCTCCCCCCCCGACAAAGTTGCGCCGCCGCCTGATTTTTCGTAGAAGGCGCGGTCGGCTAAAATTACCTTCATAACGTCGGGAACGGACATTTTCTCCCCCCAGGTTTTCAAAGCGTTTGACGGGCATGCTTCCGCACACTTGCAGCATTTTGTGCACTTCTTCCTGTCTATTCCTGCAATCTTGTTATCTTCTACAATAAAAATCCCGTCCCGGGACTGGGGGCAAGCCGACAAACAATAGCCACACCTATCAATTCCGATGCAGCGGTTCTTAAATACTCCAACCTCAATTTCGGCGTTTATGCCTTCCGGATTGCTGCACCATCTGCAATGCAGCGTACACCCTTTAAAAAATACTTCCGTTCTTATGCCTGGGCCGTCATGCAGCGTATATCTCTGTATGTTAAAAACAACTCCCTCTGCACCGGAACCATTTTCCATATCCACGGCCATTTCGCCCCTCAGCACCTAAAAGTCCCTAATTTACTGCTATGACGGCAGCGGTGAGGCAGCTTAATCGAAAGATAACTCCGTTCTCCCAATAATGTCGTCCTGCAGTTCTTTACTCAACTCTACAAATAATGCACTGTAGCCGGCTACCCGTACAAGCAACCCTTTGAACTGATCCGGGTTAGCCTGAGCGTCTAAAAGTGTCTCCCGGCTAACAACGGTAAACTGGCTGTGCATACCTTTTCTTTGAACGTACATGTCAAGCAGGGAAATCAGGTTATCACGACCGGTTTCGCCGGAGAGAGCCGTCGGTGAAAACTTCCAGTTAAGCAAGGTCCCGTTAGCGGCCCTGGCGTGATCCAGTTTAGTTACAGATTTGCATATAGCACTGGGGCCGTTAACATCATGCGCTGCGGCAACTGTGTGCACAGCCCCCATACAGTCGGAAATTGGCTCGTATGCTTTTCTGCCGTCAAGCGACGCCCATTGTAACATGCCAAAGGCCACGTTTACCGCGACGGAATAAGCCCCCGGCAGGAATACTCCGCCGTGCGCAGTCGGTCTCTTTTCAATGTGTTTACAGTAGATGTCTAAACCAAATTTGGCCAGTTCATCGGCATAATTGTCGTCATTACCATAGTGGTGCACTTTGTTGCTATTGGCCAGGGCATAAAGAGGTTCATAACCTTCCCAGTTGTTTATCACAGCCTTTAGAAGCTCTTCTCCGCTCACTTTCTTTTCATCGAAAACAAGCTGTTTGATGGCTGCCAGACCGTCTCCTACAGTCCCTATCCCTACAGCCTGGGGGCCGCTGAAGTTGTACCTGGCACCTCCGGCAGTAACGTCTAAACCTTTTGCAATACAGTCATCTATCACCAAAGACAGGTACGGAAGCGGTTTTATTGTCTGGTGCGCAATATCTACGGCATTTAACATGGCAACCATCCTGTCACACCAGTATTTCATCTGTTTATCATAAGCATCCAAAACTTCGTCAAATGACTTAAATTCAGCCAGGCTTCCTGTGTTAAGCCCGAGCTGCTTGCCGGCACCTGCGCATACCGCAAAACGCAGACAATTAGCAGAGCATTCCAAGCACCTGCCGTCATTTACAGCCAGCTCCAGAACCTTTGCAATGTTGAAATAAGCTGCATCATGCCAGCCATACTCTTTTCCCGTGGCATCAGGTTCAACACATCCAACCACTTGGTAATCTCTGCAATCTTCAACGGTTCTGTTATACGCCAGCATACTTGGAATGGTAACATCATCATTAAATATCTTTGGTTCACCGGTGCCTAGTCTAATTAAATTTGCCACTTTTACCTTTAACTCCCAGGGAGTGTTCCCATGAAGCCTGACTGCCAACCAGGGCGTAGGAACCCTGGTGTGGGCGTGAGCGTCCAGCACCATGAAAGTGAGATCGTTCGTCCCGTCCAGGCTGTCCCTCCTCACACACCACCCACGGTCAGGGCGGGTCCGCCTATTCCGCCGTTAGCAAAGATTTTGATGCTCTTATGATCCCTTACCTTGTTCATGTCCCAGATTTTGATATGGAAGCATTCAATTAATTCCTGCATGAATTCTCTGCTTGCTTTACCGTTCTCAAGATCGTTCCGGTAGTAAGGATACATATATTGATCAAATCTGCCGTAAGAGATAGAATGACCATTGGATTCCATGAGTACTATGCAGTTGGCCAGGTGAACCAGTTGTATCGCTTCCCAGAAAGTCCTGGGCGGGTTCTCCGCTATCCATGCGCAGTTGTCTGCTATTTGCAGCAATTCTTGTTTCCTATCATCATTTTGTTCTTCCTCCGCCATCATTCGCGCCAGCCGTGAAAATCTCATTATATACTCAATAGCCGCATCACATACTATCAAAGCAGCTCGATAGAAGTTCTTTTTCTTAATATCTTCCGGTAAAGACAGATCGAGACCCGCCATTTTTTCTTCAATCTGCTTTTTGATCCCCTTGTAACCCAATTGGAACAACTTCTCATAATTGATGCCGAGATGGCCCGCCCCGGAATAAATGTACGAAGGTGCCAGAAAAACCCCTTTCCCCATATGTGAACCCTTTATCTCCTCGTCGGTTAACATGGGAACAACTACATCTTCTATGCACTGTCCTCGCCAAAAGTCTTTAATTTCTGTAAGACGCCGCTGCGTCTCTTCCGTGTATTTAAAATAGTCATGTGTTCTGCTGTCACTATAATCCAGGAGCCCGTTTTCCATTTCATCTAAAATCCAGTTTAAGCCAAACTCGGGAAAAACCGGTGCTTCCTTCTTACGACAACCCAAATTTCCAGCTACCAATTCGTCCGGGTAAATAGCTATCGGTACATTTCTGAGCATATTGGATACGCCCTCAGCGCACTTAATAACCTGTGGAGCCCCGGCATATTTTTGATAGGCCTCAGTTACCAGCAAGGCCCTTTCCGGAACAACGACTCCATTAGTAGTTCTTTGTGTTTCAGATAATATTCTGTTTATGCGCGGGAAAGGTGACGGGTTATCAACCATTCCGGAAACACCAACGCCCCATTCCCTGTCAAAGGGCTCAATGGCACAAGGTCCCGAATTAAACGCCTTTTCAACAACATTCATCTTTTAGTTATCTCCTCAAATCAAATATTGCTGTTAAATAATAAACCTATTATCATACCGCAGCAAAAAGGTAGCCGTAAGGTGGCAATATCCTCTGTAAGTTTGTCCGTGAATTACGGTACCATTACTTCGCGGTAAAGCCGCCATCAATGGGAATTACGGCTCCGTTTATGTAAAATGCTTCATCTGATAGCAAAAACGAAACAACATTTGCTATTTCTTCCGGTTCGCCAAAGCGGCCTGCCGGGATCGAGGCGGTAATCTGATCATAGAATTTCTGGGGATTGTCTGGAAACTGCTTGGCGGCCACACCTTTGACCATATCCGTGTTGATAAACCCGGGACAAATTGCGTTCGCACGGATGCCCCATTTGCTGTATTCCACTGCAGCATTGCGTGTCAGGCCGATAACACCGTGCTTGCCGGCAACATAGGGGCTTGAATTCTCCAGTGCACCAACCCCTCCGGCGGAAGAAGTGTTTACAATACTCCCGTTGCCCTGGTTTTTCATGACGTTAATTACATATTTAATGCCCAAATATACGCTATAAAGATTAATATCAACGATTTTTTTAAACTCTTCGTTATTATATTCTCCAAGGGGAGCTGCCGGTCCCGCGTCTCCGGCATTATTGAAGAAGCCGTCTATTTTCCCGTATTGTTGAACGGTTTTGTTTACATAGTTTTGCACAGCTTCTTCCTTTGTAACATCGGCATTGACTATAATTGCCTCTGTCCCTGGATGATGCCTTATTACCAGTTCCAGAGTTTGTTCCATTCCTTTTTCATTCAGGTCAACGAGGGTAAGTTTTGCGCCTTCCCGGGCAAATTTCACTGCTGCGGCACGTCCAATACCAGCCGCGGCTCCGGTAATAATTACAGCCTTATCCTTTAACCTCACCCGTATTTCATCCTTTCTTTAATAAATTCGCCCCATGCAGCGGTTAATTTATAAACTACGCAGGTTATATTTCTTTATCTTCTTGTATAGCGTGGCTCTTGTAATACCTAGCCCCTGCGCTGCCTTGGAGATATTATGATTATAGTGGCTGAGGGCATCGCCGATTGTTTTCCTTTCCAGGTCTTCCACTAACACATCCAGTGTGTTTACAGAGAAAGGCTTGGCCTGCTTAAACGCTTGCAGCTCAGGGGGCAAATGGTCAAGGTTAATGACGTCCCCTTCCAGAGTATTGATAATACAAACAATCATATTTTCCAGTTCCCGAATGTTTCCAGGCCAATGGTAGGAAAGGAGAACTTTTTCAGCTTCCGCAGAGAGAAAAACTTGTTTACGTCCCATGCTCAGACATTGCCTCTCCATGAAATAGCGGGCAAGGGGCAGGATATCTTCCGGTCTTTCCCGGAGTGCCGGTATTTTCATCGGCACAGTGTTCAGGCGGTAGAAAAGGTCCAGGCGAAAGGTGCCTTTTTCAACTTCCCAGGCTAACCGTTTGTTTGTTGCGGTTATGATACGGATATCGAGATCAATATTCTGGTTGCCGCCGATACGCATAAATTGTTTTTCCTGCAGTACTCGCAGCATATTGGCCTGAACTTCCAGGGGCATATCGCCAATTTCATCCAGAAAAATCGTACCACCGTTGGCCAGCTCGAATTTACCGGGTTTGCCGCCTTTGCGGGCGCCGGTAAAAGCACCTTCCTCGTATCCAAAGAGTTCACTGTGGATCAGGTCCTTTGGCAAGGCGGCACAGTTTACCACCATAAAAGGATTTTTGGCCCGGTTGCTCTGATTATGCATAGCCTGGGCTAACAGTTCCTTGCCGGTGCCGCTCTCCCCTTCAATCAGTACGGTTGTATCAACCAGGCTGATCTTCTGCGCGTAAGATATGACATCCCGCATCTTATTGCTGACAAATACGATATCATCAAACGTATAATGTGCGGCAAGGCCCACATTTTTATTGCCGATTTTTTGAACTTTACCCGTTTCATTAAACGAAATTATATATGTGGCCGCGTTTTCATCTTCACTTTTTATCGCCTTGCATTTGGCATTTACCTCTATTATGCCTTTTCCCGTAACTAATGACAGCCTTTTATCACTGATTTGGCGCTCCCTTACCATCATTCCGGTCAGGGTTTCGGCGTTCCTGATAATTTTACTAAGCATCACGCCTTGGCATTCATCGCTGGAAACGCCGAGCAAACCGGCACACGCTGTATTAATAAAATTTATTTCGCTTTTTTCATTGAGGAGGAGCATCCCTTCCGGCATGGCATTGATAATGGCATCAATGTAATGATAGGTTTTTTTTAGTTTGTAATGAACCGCCCGGTAACTCAATTCCCGCTCGATCGCACTGGCTGTTGCCATAACCATCCCTAAAGTATAAGGATGGTAGTCTTCATGCAGGCTGGACAAATCCAGAGAACCAAGCAACCTGCCCCCCGGGTCAAAGATCGGCGCCGCGGAGCAAGCCCAGTTGTGTAAAGGCGAACAAAAATGTTCTTTATAGAAAACCCGCACAGGAATTCTTTCTTTCAGACAAATACCCGGCGCCGTAGTCCCGATAAAACTCTCATCACATGTCGATCCCCGTACAGTATCAAGAGATTCGGCATGTCGCCGCATGCCCGTATCACCAAAAAGTTCGAGGATTACACCGTCTTTGTCCATAAGCATGACAATATAGCCGGTTCCTTTAACCGAATTATATAGTGACTGCATAAAAGGCAGGGCAACGGTAATCAGTTCACCGGCATCACGGCAGCGCTCCCTGAGCTGATCATACGGCATAATCTTGTTGCTGTAACCTTTTTGCGGATCAACGGAACTATCACGGCAGCGCAACCAGGAACGTAAAATCTCATTGCGCATTATTTTATTTACCGTTCCACTGAAAACATACTGTTCCCAGTTACTTTCCAGCGATGCCAGCAATATTTTCTTATCCTTGACGTTGAAACTTTCTGCCAAAGACTACACCCGCCCGTCCACTGATTTTAGCCCTAAAGACATTTTATCGCACTATTTGGAGTATTGCAACTCCCAAAAAACACCACCTGTTCCAGGAAAGCAGGTATCTTATTGACAACTGTGCGGCGATAAAATAAAATTAAAGCAAAACTAACGATTGGTATTTTATTTGAATCTGTTTTTGTTTTAATGCCTGTTCGCAAAGAGGGTGGTATTTATAAGGCAATACCAAGGGATTTTGTGTCTCTATCCGGAAATGCAGGGACAGGCATTCACTATGACTGAAGAAGGGGATTAGATGGTGACAAAAGAAGCTTCCATTGATGATGTTTTTCGCGGTATGGTGGAACAATATCCGGAACAGGCAGCAATCATTTTTGTAGGCCGTAAGTATTCTTTCTCAGAGCTCGACCAAACTGTGCAAAAGATAGCATCCTACCTTTACCATAAAGGTGTAAAAAAAGGGGAAAGGGCGATAATATACCTTCCCCATATGCCCTTATGGGTGGCAACATGGCTTGCCCTGCAGCGTATTGGCGCCATAGCCGTTCCCGTGACACATTTTTACGGGTATGACGAGCTTGCATATATTGTCAATGACTGCTCCGCCGCCACCATATTCTGCTCAGCCGCTAATTTTGACCAGGCGATCAAAGCCTCGGCCCAGGCTCCCCCGAAACGAATTATCATACTGGATGGAAAGCTGCCCGAACTGGAGCTTCCTTCCGCCATGCGGGAAACGGAGCTGACCGCCATTGACAGCATTCTCAGCGATAACAATCTTCCCGCCCTGCCCACCATGGAGATTGGAGCAACGGACTTAGCCGAATTCTTATACACAGGCGGCACAACGGGTTTTCCCAAGGGAGTGCCCCTCTCCCATGCCCTTCTGCTAGAGGCAATTGATGTAAAGAGAGATGAGTTTGTACCCCTTATTCCCAAAGGCAAGGGAGTCTCGATTCAAGGCGCTCCGCTCAACCATATCCTCGGCCAGGAATTGGGACTGGGTTCCGTACTGTCAGGAGATACATTGATTCTTTTGCCTAAGCTCGATCTTGCGGATTTATTTGCGCATATTCAAAAATACGGGGTCACAACATTTTACGGCACCCCTACCCTTTGCCGAATGATCCTGGAACATGAAAAATTGGATGACTATGATTTCAGTTCGCTAAAATATGTTTTTACGGCAGGGGAAGCTTTGCCCGGCGAGGTTGCCCGGCGGTGGACGGAGAAATTCAAGCATATTCTCTATCATGGTTACGGCAGCACGGAAACCTGTGGCGGCATCACAGGCACGCCCGTGACAGAACAGTTCCCCGATGGAACCTGCGGAAAACTCGTTCATACAAAAACAGCCAAATTAGTCAATCCCGACACCATGGAGCCTGTTCCCGTCGATGAACCGGGAGAGCTTCTCATCTCTTCTGAAAATATGGTTACGGCATACTGGGACAAGCCAGAGGAAACGTCCCTGCACTTTACGGAATTGGACGGCAGGATCTGGTATAAAACGGGGGATATTGTGCGCATAGACAAAGACGGCTGGGTATTCTTCGTGGACCGGTCCGCAAACATGATCAAGCATAAGGGTTACAGGGTGGCCGCCGTCAAAGTGGAGGCAGCCCTCTACACCCACGAAGCGGTGTTTGAATGCTGTGTTATCGGCGTTCCTGATGACAAAATAGGGGAAAAGATCAAGGGTTTTGTAGTTTTAAAAGCAGGCAAGGGCAATACCACCCCTGCGGAGCTAATCCAGTGGTGCAGCGAGCGGCTCGCCTCATACGAAGTGCCTGCTGTTATCGAAATACGGGATACGCTACCCAAGTCTGCCGTAGGTAAAATTCTGCGGAGAATAGTCAGGGACGAAGAAAGGGAGAAGATGAAATTGCATTAACAAACCGGTTAAACAGGTTTAACAGGTTTGACAGGCATGAGCGGCGGATCGGGTCAACATCCCCGATACTGCCGCTTTGTTTTAGCTAAACGCGGGTGATTGGAGTGAACACATATGAAAATATCCCCCCTCTTTTTTATCACCGGCCTGGGAATGGTAGGTGTGGCGGTGGCAGCGGCGTTATGGATAATTAGCTTAGGCGCCGCGTGGTCAGTCCTGTTGTTGGGGGCTGCCGCCTGGTTTATTGCTATGTTTCAAAAAATTACCTGGGCCGCTCGTCTTAATAAGCCAATTTTTAATTTTATCAGAAACAGGTTCCCCGTTAAATTTGCGGGTCCTGTTTCCTGGAGTTATGTTGGGATGTTAACCGCAATATTTGAGTGTGGGATCGCTTTTATATTTGCCTTTTTAATACCCGTATTGCGTCAGGCAAATTGGCCCGATGCTTTGGCTTTTGGCGTTGGCTTCGGAGCGGCAGAAGCCCTGTTCCTTGGGCTGGGGCAATTGGGTTATATTGGTTATTGCGCGCTACGGCCGGAATCCATCCCTGAAAAAGACAGGAAAAGTTTGGAGATTACTCCTAATACGCTTTTAATGATACCGATCGGGATTGTAGAAAGAGCGTCTGCCCTGCCAATCCATATTTTTACTAAAATACTGATCATCCTGGCGATTCAGCAGGAGGCCTTTCTCCTTTTTTGGCTCTCATTGGGATTTAAAGCTCTTGTTGACGGCATAGCCGGTTGGATGCATTTGGAGAAAGACATTAAAAATGTTGGCAACCCGGCCCAATGGTGGGCTTATGAGTTTATCTTTATTGTTTTGGCACTTGTCAGCATCGCCGGGATTATGTTCTTGCGGCAATATCCCCCACCGGGATAATCATCAGCGGTTCCTCTCCGATCTCCAGCAGTGCCTTTACTTCCGCATCGTCAAAAGCTCCCACCGCTACCGCGCCAAGACCGAGCGGGCCGCACTGCAGGTAAATGTTCTGGGTGCTGTGGCCGACCTCCATATAAACATAGCGCACGCCCCGCTCGCCGTAGCGGGCCGTAGTCCTGCCGTAATCAGCTGCCAGGACAATGCTGACCGGGGCCATGGCCACAAAATGCTGATTTAAAGCCGCTGCAGCCAGCCTTTGCCTGCGGTCATCCGCCGCTACCTGGAGAAGACTGTGCCCGACAAGATTGTAGCGATAAACCCCTGGCGCAAGACCCTCCACCTCCCCCGCCACCAGATAAACCTCCAGCGGATGCGTAGCCCCGGCCGACGGCACCGTCCGCGAAGCCCCCGTCACCCCATCGATGCCTATCCCGTTGGCGGCCCAAAGCAGCTGTCCCACCTCTGCCAGGGTAAGGGGCCTATCAGTAAAACCGCGGTGGGATAAACGTTCATAGATGGCCCTCTCCAGGGAAAAGCCGCTGTCATGAGCGGGGGGAGGCAGCATTATCTCTGCCGCATGAGCATTGCCGGGCAAATCCCGTGCGTTTCCGGTAAGGAAAAAGCGGAAGGAAAACAGTAACGCCACTCCCAGGAAAACAAGGAGAAGTAATAGAATTTTCACTTTGCGCCCTCCCATTGCCGACACTCCTTGTTAGTGTAATAATGTAGTGATGTTAAAGTTCTCCTTCCTGACCACTTAATCCTTGCGGAATTTTGTTATGTTGCAAATATTTTAACTTTTCAGGAGGGAACACGGGCGGGCACGGAGACCCGCCCCTGCGAGCGCATGACACACGAGCGCATGACACACGGGCGGGCACAAAAGACCCGCCCCTACGGCAAAGATTTTCCATACCGCGTGTGATATAATGATGATAGAATCGGGCACAGGAGGTCTGTAATGATGCGATTTATTGTTGAGGACAGGGTATTTGACAAACTGGATGATCTTTGTTTTGGCGTGGTTGTGGCCAGAGGAATCAATAATCTAAAAAAAATAGACGGTATTAAAGAAATGCTGGACCAAAGCATCAGTGCAATAATCGCGGAGATGGGCGAGGCAAAAATAAAGGAGCACTCCAGGATAATTCCTTATCGCCATGCCTTTGTGCAGCTTGGCTTCAACCCAAACAAGTTTGCTCCTTCCGTGGAAGCGCTGATCAGCAGAATTCTCAAGGGGGGGCAGCTGCCCGGCATCAATAATATTGTGGATCTGGCCAATGCCGTATCGCTAAAATATGTCCTGCCGATCGGGGCGCATGATCTGGACCTGGCAATAGAAGATCTCGCGGTGCGCTTCTCCGCGGACGGCGACAGCTTTATCCCCTTCGGCGCCACGGCAGCCGAATCCCCCGAACCAGGCGAGCTGGTGTATGCCAGCGGTAGCGCTGTCAAAACACGCCGGTGGATCTGGCGGCAAAGCGAACAGGGTAAGATTACGGAAAAGAGCAGTAATATCTTTTTTCCCATTGACGGCTTCAGCGGTGAGAACGGCGATGCCGTAATGCTGGCCCGTGACGAACTGGCGGAGAGATTGGAACATTTTTTCAAATGTACTGTAAAAGTCGGATTTGTGGACAGGCACAACCGGTCTATGCCGCTGGTTTAAGGGAGAGCGCGCCAGCTTATGCGCGCCTGTTTGCGGCTTGGCATGCGATAATAGCGGGAATCGGGGTATCCCAGCATCATGCAGTAAAAATGCGGGCGTTCATCTGTTATCCCCAAAAATTCCCGGGACGGCGTCCAGGAGAGCAGGGCATGCTGCAACAGGCCCGCCCAACAGGTCCCGAGCCCCAGCACAGGCGCATAAAGTTCCAGATAAGAGAGGGCAAGGGAAAGATCCACCATGCCGAAACGCGTTTTTCGTGGAGCAGTGACATGTATAAGAACAGGTGCGTCCCATAATATCGTATCTTTTCCCGCTTCCCATCCGGCCAGCACAAACGGCAGAAAAGACGGGCCAGACGCCGCAGGGCCCTTTGCCAGCTCGTGACGAAGCCAGTCAATGGCCAAGCCGGCCAGGTCCTTAATGCTGTTCTGATCCGAAAACACCTGCCATTCCAGCAGCTGCAGATTTCCCGCACTCGGCGCATAAGCGGCGGCTCCGATTAATTCCTCTATCTTTTCCTTCTCCACCGGCCTCTTTTGAAAACGGCGGATCGAGCGTCTTGTGCGCAGAAATTGCCAGGCTTGCTCTTTGCTGACGGCAAATGCATCATCGATTATTGGACAATCATCCGGGCTAAGCAGGGTATGCCTTAAAGCGCCATGGGGACATACGGCCATACAGTGACCGCAGGCAATACATCCCCGTTCCCCGCCGGGGATCATGCCTGGATAACCATTTTCATCCTGAAATTGGATCAGGTCAAACGGACATTCTTTTACACAGGCTCCGTCCTTTTTGCACAGCTGCTCATCAATGATCACTAACCCCACAATGTTGTCCCCCTAAAAGCGCAATTTCCACCCGCACTACTTCCGCACTACTTCCGCACTTGCAGTTTCTTCACAGCCTTTTCCAGACCCTCCACGGTAAGCTCAAACATGGGGAAGACTTCGCGGATCATATTGATGGTGTAGGTGCCTTCCGTACGGTCCCAGTAAGCCGCTGGAATGGGGTTCAGCCAGACTGCATGGCTGAAATGGCCGCCGATGCGGCGCAGCCAGGTAATGCCCGGTTCATCATTATTGTAATACCAGTCTATGGCGCCGCCGGGCATGATCAGCTCGCTGGGAGCCATGCTGGCATCTCCCAGGAAAATTACTTTGTAGTCCGGTCCCAGCATGCGCAGGAAATCCTCCGTGCGCATCGCACTGTCTATATGGCATGCCGAATCAAGATAGATATGCTGGTAGATGCAATTGTGAAAATAGAGGAAGCGCAGGTCCTTAAAATGGCTGGAGCGGTGTATGGCTGTAAATAGCCGGCTGCAGATGCGCATATGCGGAACCATGGAACCGCCTGAGTCCATGACGAGGACAACTTTAACCGTATTTTTGCGGCTCCGTGCCCAGGCCAGATGGAGCAGGCCGCCCTTATCCGCTGTTTCCTGTATCGTTTCGTCCAGATCCAGTTCTTCCCTGGGCCCCTCCACCTTGCTGCTGAGCTGCCGCAGCCTGCGCAGGGCCAGCTCGAATTGCCTGACCCCGATGGTCTCATCCGTGCGAAAGCCCCGGAAATTGCGTTCCGCCGCCACCTTGACGGCCGATTTGTTCACCGATTCGCCGCCGATGCGTACCCCTGCGGGATGATAACCGGAATGTCCAAAGGGGGCTGTTCCTCCCGTGCCGATCCATTTTCCCCCGCCGTGATGTTCCCCTTGCTGCTCCCGCAGCCGTTCTTCAAGCTGGCGTTTGAGCTCATCCAGATCCCAGTTCTCGAACTGTTTGCGCTCCGCGAGGGAGATAAGGCGGGGCGGCAGGGCTTTTTCCAGCCATTGCAGCACTTTTTCCGTCAGCTCCAGCGGTGTTTCAATGCCTTTAAAGTAGCCGGCAAAAGCCAGGTCGTAACGGTCATAGTAGGTTTCGCTTTTCACCAACACGGCCCTTGCCAGGTGGTAAAAGGCAGAGAGGCTGGAAAGGGCCATCCCCCGTCCCAGTGCCTCCATCAGCATCATCCATTCCGTGATGGATACGGGCACGCCATGAGCTTTAAGCATATAGAAAAAGTTGATAAACATCGCTTCCGTTATCCTTTCTTACCAGTTGCGCAGGATTCCAGGCCCTGAGCTTCTCTTTGGTGTATCCGGATGTTGCAGGCGCTGCAAAACGGCGTTGAAATCCTGGTCTTTCTTGATAAGCACACCGAGAAAGGGAAGTTCTTTGGCAATTTTTTCCGGGCTGATGCCCCCCACTACCAGTGCCTGCACCCAATCCAAAAGTTCGCTGGTGCTTGGTTTTTTCTGCAGGCCGGTGATCCCGCGTATCCAGTAGAAGGCGGCCATGGCCTCCTCCAGTAATTTTTGCTGCAGGTCGGGATGGTGTACACGCACGATTCTTGCCATCATGGCGGCGTCAGGAAAAGCAATGTAATGGAAAATGCAGCGGCGCAGGAAAGCATCAGGCAGTTCTTTCTCCGCATTGCTCGTGATAATCACGATGGGGCGGTGCTTTGCCTTTATCGTTTCTCCCGTCTCGGGGATGTCAAAGGTCATGATATCCAGTTCCCAGAGCAGGTCATTGGGAAACTCAATATCCGCCTTGTCGATCTCGTCGATCAGCAGGACCAGCCGCTCCGCCGCAAGAAAGGCCTCGCCGACTTTCCCCATTTTAATGTAATGACTTATATCGGATACATCATGGTCACCAAACTGGCTGTCATAAAGGCGCTGGACCGTATCATAGATATAGAGCCCGTCCCTGGCCTTGGTCGTGGACTTGATATTCCAGATCAGCAGTTCCTTTTGCAGCCCGTCCGCGATACTGCGGGCCAGCATGGTTTTACCCGTGCCCGGTTCACCCTTGATCAGCAAAGGCCTTCCCAGGGCTGCCGACACATTCACACTGTTCTGCAGCTCTTCCGAAGCAATATAGTCCTCTGTCCCGCAAAAATAAGCATTTTCTCCCTTCAAACCAATAACCTCCTACGCTTTCTTTATAATTGTCTGTTATGCCTTTGTTCTTAAAATAATTCGACCAAAAACCTGCAAATCCTGTTATGGTGAAACAACAACATTACTCTTCCTGCCGGTTAAATAAATGGCCATGGCAATTACCACCGGAATTATGTTAAGCCAGAACATCATACTATACCCTAATGCACCGGCAACAAAACCCCAACCGATTGACCCGGAAGCCACCCCGACATCCAAAGCGGTCCAGTAAGTGGCATTGGCCGCACCCCTTCTGGCCTGGGGGGCACGTCTGATACATTGCGCCAGGACCGTTGGCTGGATAAGCCCGAAGCCCAAGCCGTAGAATATCCCCCCCACAACCAGGTGCAGAGGGGTGGTAAGCTGCGTTAGCACCAAAATGGCAACAATCATGGCGACGCCTCCGGCTAAAACAACCAGATCGTAGCCCCTTTCCCCTTTCCTGTCAATAATTATTCCGGAACCAGGGCGGGAGAATACTGTTGTCAAGGCAAACGCGGCAAAGAAAAGACCGGCTGAAGCCATTCCCTGCCGCATGGCGTAAAGGGCAATAAAAGAAAGCGGCGAACTGTAAGCTATGCATATAAAAAGAATAACCATGGCGGGACGCAGGGCAGCTTTTTCTATTAAAACGGCTTTTGTCATTGCCGCTTGCTTTTCAATCTGCGGATATTTTATAACCAGAGCAAAAACAATTGAGAACAGGATTAAAAAAGAGCAGACCAGAAAAAGGACTTCAAAAGAATACTGCGCAATTAACCACAGGGCCAGGGCAGGAGCAGCCGCCATGGAAATACTTAAAGTTACGCTAAAAAACCCCATCCCCTCCCCCAACCTTGCCGGAGGCACAATATCCGCGGCAACTGTCCAGGATGATGTATTGGCCACTCCCCACCCCAGGCCCTGAATAAACCGCAGCGCAATCAAAAAAATCGCGGGAACCATTAAGGTATAAAGGACTGAAGGTACCAGGAAAACCAAGAGCCCGCCCAAATATATCAGCTTACGACCGTATTTATCCAGAGCCCAACCGGCTGCCGGCCTGGAGAAAACCGCGGCAAGGGTGAGGGAAGCCATGGCCAGCCCGGCAATAGCGCTGCTCCCTCCGAATCTTTCGATGTAAATGGGCAGGGTAGGAGCAAAACCAAAAAAAACCAGGTATAAGCAAAAGTGCGCAAGACAGCATAAAATGAAGTTAAAAGTCCAAAGCTTCGGCCTTTCCGGCTGCAGTTTGCTTTCCAAACTTAACTCCCCCAATTATTTATTTTTGGTTCCCCGGCAATCCTGCCCGCCCCTTTGTCACCTCCAAGCGTCCTTATCGTCGTTGTATTCATTATAACATTATCTTCCAAAAGCACAAGAAATAAAATTACGGCAGCTGATGGGACCGGATGAGGTGGAGCTAAACATGCCCCGGAAGCTGCTGCCCGAAGACACCCGTGAGGGAAGCCGGCTGACACTGCAACTCCGGCTGGATCCGCAGGAAGAGAAAAAGCAACAAGAAAAAATCGCAGGTCTGCTGGAAAAACTGAAGAAAAAGGACCGCCCCTAGCCTCTATGGCGATACCTTTAAAAGGTCTGTATCACCTGGTATGCAAGTTTTCTATTATATTCATTGTTCACGAAATTATCCTTGAGATGTCTTATCCAACTTGCATCAGCCATGGAACTGGCGGAAAAACCTTATTTCGTATGCTGCGACAAGAAACTGCTGCGTATTGCGACAGGAAAAGGGCTGTCCGTCATTAACCCGGAAAACCCGTAAACCACGTGATGGATATGCCACGTTGATGCCCTATGCAGTACTGTGAAAGCAATAAAATTTTCATTGTGCCCCGAAAATTTATGTCTGCTTGCGCAGGCAGCAAGCGATGCGGTCAATTAAGTCTTTTCCTTGATCGATCATGCCCGCAAAGCCCAAAAATCCATGGATCATATCTTCATAACAATAATATGTAACATCCACACCGGCCTCTTTTAAGCGACGGGCATAAGACGCGCCTTCATCATGTAAAGGATCGTAGCCCGCCGTGACCACCAGGGCAGGCGGCAGATTATGCAGTTCTGCCAGCAGCGGTGATACATGTATATTTTGCCTGTCTTCCTCCGTGCGCAGATAATGACTTTCAAAATAGCTCATGTCTTCCCTGCCAATGAAATGCCCGGCAAAATTGCTCTTTGACGGATAATCCCCGGAGATATCCGTAACCGGATAGATTAAAACCTGGTAGTGCAAACGGGGAAAAGCATGTTCCCGGGCCATTAGGGTGACCACAGTTGCAAGATTGCCTCCGGCGCTTTCACCGCCGACGGCAATGCGATCGGCATCGGCTCCCAGGGCGCGAGCGTTTGCCGCGACCCATTTTAGTGCCGCGTAGCAGTCGTTTACTGCCGTGGGGAATTTATATTCCGGCGCCAGGCGGTAATCCACAGATACCACGATAGTTTGGGCGGCATTAGTAAGGGCGCGCAGCGGCGCGTCAACAGCATCCAGATCACCCATAACCCAGCCCCCGCCATGAAAAAAGACCAGCACGGGCAAAGGTTCTCTGTCGGCAGGTTTATAAACGCGCAGCTTGATCTTCCCATCGTCCACCGGAATTACGCAGTCTTGAATCTCCGCCACCGCTTGTGCCGGTATGCTTGCTTTTTGCGCAATGTAGCTCATGCCGCGGCGGTTTTTTGCCGGCGACAGTGTATGAATCGGGGCGCCGCCCAGTGACTTTAGATAGCCGAGAAATGCTTCGGCCTGAGGATGCAGTGTCATATTATCATCTCAACCTCCATCTCCATTAGTCGTTAATATTGCTGTGCTTTAATAAAGCGAAACTGCCCAGCTTGACAAATCCCAGGATAAGCAGTGTCTGCCACAGACCAAGCAAAGGGAAAAGGACAATGGCGACAGCCAGCCCGGCCGCCCAGCCGCCGAAAAGGTCGGCGCTGTAGAGGAGGCTGGCCGCACCCCCGCTTTTGCCCTTTTCCGCGGGAAAAAGGGCGACAGCCAAGGGATACTGTGCCCCTGCCAAAAAGCCGCCGCACAAGGCAAAAGCAGCGATAAGGATAAAGAGAAGCCCGCCGGGGAGGTATCCCCCGAGCGCCTGCAAAAAAAG
>Ga0136715_1000044_pt1 | contig 23437 bp, 24 predicted proteins | sample SedPBSmetaG_FD_104916 | JGI IMG/M metagenome (GOLD analysis project Ga0136715, IMG submission 104916) | Freshwater sediment bacterial and archeal communities from Indian Creek, Illinois, USA to study Microbial Dark Matter (Phase II) -... | ecosystem: Environmental > Aquatic > Freshwater > Creek...
GTGCTTACGGCATACCGTATCCCGTCCGCTGTCCGCTGTAAGCTGTCCGCTGTAAGCTGTCCGCTGTAAGCTGTCCGCTGTAAGCTGTGCGCTGTAAGCTGTACGCATTCGCTCTGCCGCGGTCGCCGAAGAATGTCACAGCGGAGAGAACAGAGCATTCGTAGGAGTGAAAATAGCGACGTCTAAAGAGATTTGGTTCGAGTTGGCAAAACTTTCTAGCAAAGCACGCCAATCACCCAATAGCGGAGCTTCCGTGGCATAGTGTCCGGCGTCTATAACCGCCATGCCTAGCGATTCAGCCTCTAGTGCATAGTGATGCCCCACATCGCCGGTGACCAACACTTGCGCGCCACGGGCGTGCGCTAGCGACACGAGCTCAGCACCCGCGCCTCCACAGACCGCAACGCGCCGGACTACCTGCGGCAGGCTACCCGCCACACGCGCCGCCGGAAAAAGGTTGCGCACTTGGTCGCCAAAGCCCTGCCACTCGGTAGGTGGGGTTCGGTCACCTATACAACCTAAACCATATCCTTGCCCGCCGTTGTGTAGCTTCAGCACGCTGTAGGCCACTTCTTCATAGGGATGAGCTTGTTTGAGGCTCGCTAACACCCGAGTCAACTTCTGCTCTGACACCATCATCTCCAACCGCACTTCATCTACTTGTGCTAACTCGCCCTCTCCCCCAAGCTGCGGGCGCGACCCAAAGAGCGGCATAAACGTCCCTTGGCCATGCACTTGGAATGAGCAATGACTGTAGTTGCCAATGTGTCCTGCGCCAGCGGTGGACAACGCCAGAAACACGGCTGTACTGTGCGTGTACGGTACATAGGTAACGAGTTTATACACACTCTCGCCCTCCATAACCTTAAGCACGCTGATGTTCTTAAGCATCAAGAGCTCGGCTAGGCGCGTACTCGTTCCGGCGTGGGACTTGTCCCAATTGGTGTGGGCTGCGTAGACGGACAGCCCTGCTCGGAGCAACTTAGCTAGGATGCGGCCTTGTGGGGAATCAGTGCGCAGGGCTTTCAGCGGGCGAAAAATAACCGGGTGGTGCGCGATAATCAACTCACACCCAAGAGCTATGGCCGCGTCAACGACCTCGTCCGTAACATCGAGCGTTAACAAAACGCGACTAACCATGGTGCTCTCTGCGCCGACGAGAAGTCCCACATTGTCCCAGTTTTCTGCTAAGGTGCGGGGCGCATGCGCTTCAATGACCCCGACTACCCGTTCTACGCTAACACCCACGTGCCAAGGCCTCCTCTAACGCCAAAATACGTCCCCCCACCCACTGCCTACGCTGTGTTGCGCCGTCGTGTTGCCCCGCGCTCAGGCTTATGTGCACCCGTTCCCAGTGGGCTAGATCGCGCGTTAGCAGGCGCATCGTTTGCGGTTCGCGCCGTTTAAGATTAATACGCCCATACTCAAGCTCTAAAGGCGAAAAGTCAGTACTCTCGCTCCCCTTTTCCGCTCGCATCACTTGGTAGAAGACGGCGGCCTCTTCTATCACAGCTTCATCGGTAATGCTGTATCCGGTTTCACAGAGGTAGCTGCGCAGGATCGCCGCGTCGACGTTCGGTTGCAGCACCATCTGGCTGACTTGACTAAGCTTATCGTGCCCACACTTTAAGATGCCACGAATGGTGCCCCCACCCATGCCAGCGATGCACAGCGCTTGCACCTCATCCGCTGCGAGTGGCTCTAGTCCGTCGCCCAAACGAACGTCCACGGCACCGTGCAGCTCTAGTGCGCGCACAGTCCTCTGACTCTGCTGCCACGGCTGGAAATGAATCTCGACGGCAACGCCCGACTTTGCTTTACCCTGAAGCACAGCAGTCGCAACCAGAAAAGCATGGTCGCTACCTATGTCAGCCAAGCAGTCCGTCCTCTGTAGAAGTGCCAGGACGGTCTGTAAACGCAGCGAGAGTTTATGCAGGTGAAGCACTCCCTTCGCTAACTTAGTAAGATTGTACAATGCGGCCTGCACGCAGTCAAAGCAGACGACTTCGCATATGAGGCCGTTCGCAAAAAATATTTTTTGCGAACGTATATATTTAGCGCATAGTAAGGTATACTACATGCAAATGCATTGCATTCGCATTAAGCAGGCAAGCAATACTTAAGGAGGCCTTCATGAAAAAGTTTCTGATTGCGTCGCTCGTCCTAGTCCTCGCCCTATCGTTGTCGGGTTGCGCCGCGCTACGCGCCCGCCTGGTCGTTACCGAGCGGCCCACGGTAGTTACTACGCTGTTCCCCCAATACGACTTTGTGCGAGCGATTGCCGGTGACAAAGTAGACGTTTCGCTACTTCTTCCCCCGGGTGTGGAGTCACATGCATTTGAGCCCACGCCACGCGACATCGCGAACATTCACCGTGCCGACATTTTCATCTACACAGGAAAGTACATGGAACCTTGGGCTGCAAAGATAATAGAGGCGGCGCAAGGCAAGCCCTTGATCGTAGTAGATGCCAGTCACGGCGTGCCTCTCGTAGCCGAAGAGAAACACGAAGACCCCTATGAGTGGGTGGGCGTCTTTGAGCTGAGTCCGGGCGAGTACCGCCTGTCGTTTAGCAAAGTCGGCGGACAGTATGCTGACCAGACTATGCCTGTCGTATTCAAGCCTTCGGCGTACAGCGGGGAGGACGCCTTAGACGCGGCCAAGCACGATGGCAAAGACCTGTTTGCTGTAGCGACCCCAACAACCGTGCGCCACGGGGATACGCTCAGCCCCGCCGCTACGCTCTATGTACTTGAGTTTGACCAAGCCCGGGATACCACCACTTTCACAGTAAGAGTGACAACTGCGGGAACGTATGTCCTCCTCACCGCGCATGCCCCGTCGGAGTTTGAAGCGGCGGCACACTTTTTTAAGGACGCGCAAGGTCGCGACGTAGTGGCAACGAAGCAGTATCCGGCGGACAAAGACGACGACCACAAGCACGGCAAGGACCCGCACATTTGGCTTGACCCGATTTTTGCCCAACAAATGGTCGACAACATCGTCGCGGGTCTCATCCAAGCTGACCCAAACAACGCCGCCTTCTACCGCCAAAACGGCGCAACCTACAAGGCCCGGCTACAGGCCCTGCATGAGCAGCTGGCCACGTTTTTGGCTAACGTCGAGAACAGAACGATACTTTTCGCGGGACACTTCGCTTTTGGACACTTTGCGCGTAGGTATAACCTTGAGCACAAGTCGCCATACACAGGCTTCTCGCCTAGTGCCGAGCCTACGCCTCGCAGGATTGCAGAGCTCATCGAAAATGTGCGCGAGACCCGCAGCCAAGTCATATTCTACGAAGCCCTTGTAGATCCACGGGTAGCACGCGTCATATCTGAGGCCACTGGGGCCCGCATGCTACTTCTACACGGCGCGCACAACGTGTCGCGCGAGGAGCTCGAACGCGGAGTGACCTATCTGTCGATCATGGAAGCGAATCTCGTCCGACTACGGGAAGGGTTGAGGTAGCATGACGACACTACTTACAGTCACCGACTTAGAACTTAAGTATGGACGGCAGGAAGTCTTAAGTGGCGTGTCGTTTGTGGTGGAGCGCGGCGATTACATCGGCATCGCTGGGCCTAACGGCTCGGGTAAAACATCCCTGCTGAAAGCGCTGCTCGGGCTCCTGCCCCCCGCACGCGGGCGCATACAGTTTGCTGATCACGCGGGTAACCGTTCTGTCGGCTACCTGCCCCAAAAGACCATGCAAAGTGACCCCCTCTTTCCGGCAACCGTTAAGGAAGTAGTCATGACTGGTCTATTAGCCTCCAAGCGTGAGCCGCGGTGGTTCGCCAGTGAGGACAGCGCGCGTGCCGACGCTGTCCTCGCCCGCTTGGGCGTAGCCGCGCTGAGCGGAAAAAAAGTGGGGAACCTTTCCGGTGGGCAGCAGCAAAGAGTGATGTTAGCGCGGGCCATGGCTAGTTCCCCGCAGCTACTCATTCTGGATGAGCCGACTAGCGCCCTTGACCCGAGAATACGCGATGAGTTCTACGAGCTGCTCGACGAACTCAACAAGCGAGATGGAGTAACGATTATGCTGGTTTCACACGATATCGGTTCTATCGGCAAGTACACAAAAAAGCTGATGTACCTCGATAACAGCCTAGTGTTCTTTGGCACATATGATGAGTTCTGTGGCTCGGAAGCGATGACGACATACTTTGGTTCTACATCGCAACACCTGTTCTGCTGGAGGCACGGTCATGGCGCTTGTTGATTTGATCGCTGAAGCATTGACCTTCACCTTCATCCAACGCGCACTCGTGGTGGGGACACTAATCGCCCTGTGCTGCGCGTTTCTGGGGTGCTTCTTAGTGTTGCGTAAACTGTCAATGATTGGCGACGGACTTGCCCATGTCAGCTTTGCCACGGTCGCTTTGGCACTCCTACTGGCAGCTTCTCCCCTACTTGTAAGCATACCGCTAGTAACGTTGGCCTCTTTTGCTATCCTCTCCTTAAGCGAGCGCACACAAATGCACGGCGATGCCGCCATCGGCCTAGTCTCTTCGTTTGCCATAGCCGTGGGCGTGCTAATTGCCAGCCTCGCGCAGGGGTTCAATGTAGACCTGATGAGTTTTCTCTTTGGGAGCATTTTAGTTATTAGTCACGCTGATGTCTTGATATCGCTCGCTTTAGCCGCGGTTATTTTAGGCACGGTCGTACTCTTCTACAACCAGCTCTTCGCTGTCACCTACGACGAGGACTTCGCACGCGTGTCCGGACTAAATACACGGCTCATTACCTACCTTACCGCTATGCTCACCGCTATGACCATTGCCCTAGGCATTAGGGTTGTAGGTACAATGCTTATCTCGAGTCTCATTGTCTTTCCCACGGTGACCGCACTGCAAGTCGCGAAAGGCTTTAAGTCTACCATCGCGGTAGCGTCGGTAATCTCGGTGACGTGCGTGGTGCTGGGGGTATTTGCTTCGTACGTGTACAACCTTCCCACCGGGGCCACAATTGTCTTACTCAACGCGGCTATGTTCCTTGTGCTGGCGGGCTTACGTAAACTCGGCGCGATTGGGGGTTAGGTCAGTGACAGAAGGGCGTGCGACCGACTTACTGCGTCGCAATGGCATCAAGAAAACGCGCCAACGCGAGGCCGTAGTGCGCGTGTTAGCGCAAGCTAGGACCCCTTTATCTGTCGATAGCATCCACCAGGCATTGCGCACCGAAGACGGTGCCGTTAACCTCTCTACTATTTACCGCATGCTAGAAGTACTGCTAGAGAAGGGGTTAGTCGAGCAGACTCATCACCCGCTAAACGGCAAATTTACTTATATTCTTTCGGCCTTTGGACACACCCACCACCTGACGTGCACACGATGCGGCAGCTCGGTGCGTATGGACGTCTGCCCGATTGCCGGGATGCAGAGCACCCTTGAAGTAAGCCACAATTTCCTCATCACCGGTCACCGCCTAGAAGTGTTTGGGGTGTGCAAAACTTGTCGCTAGCGAACTGAGCGACAAGCCAATCCCATTTGTAGTCGCTAAGCTACACTTAGCGGCAGTTAAGCTCATTGATCTTAAGTATGACTTGCACCGCCTTCTCCATGGACGGAATGGGGATGTACTCATGTGTGCCGTGGTAATTGTGCCCGCCGGTAAAGACGTTCGGGCACGGCAGCTCCATGAACGACAGCCGTGCGCCATCAGTTCCTCCCCTTACAGGGCTGGTCACCGGCACAATGTCCAGCTCCCGCATGGCCGACTTGGCCAACTCGACGATGTGCAGGACCGGCCTGATTTTCTCTTCCATGTTGTAATAGGAGTCGACCAGCGCTACCGTAAAGCTGCCCTCGCCATACACACCATTGAGATACTCCCCAATCGCCTGCAGGCGAGCCTTACGCGCCTCAAATAGCGGGCGAGAATGGTCGCGCACAATATACTTTAGCTCTGCCTGTTCGGGACTGCCACGCAGTTCTGTCAAGTGGAAAAAACCTTCATAATTCTCGGTGTGCCCCGGTCTTTCGGCAGCCGGCAACATGGCGTTAAACTCCATCGCCATAAGTAGGGCGTTTTTCATCTTGTTTTTGGCCGCGCCGGGATGGATGTTACGACCCTTAATGGCAATCTTGGCCGAGGCGGCGTTAAAGGTTTCGAACTCGATACCGCCCACCTCTCCCCCATCGAGCGTGTAAGCGAAGTCGGCGCCGAATTTCGCGACATCGAACTTAATCGTCCCGCGGGCAATCTCCTCGTCGGGAGTGAAGGCAATGCGGATGGGACCGCGCTTAATCTCAGGATGCATAAGCAGGTGTTCTACGGCTGTGAGAATCTCAGCGATGCCTGCTTTGTTGTCGGCGCCAAGCAACGTCGTGCCATCGGTAGTAATAATGTCTTGCCCGATGTAGTTTAACAGCTCGGGGTAATCCTGCGGCGTCATCTTGTGTCCTAGCTCGGCATGAAGCACGATTTCGCCGCCGTCATAGTTTAGCACTATCTGCGGCTTGACGTTTGCCGAAGGCACATCGGCGACTACATCCATGTGGGCAATAAACCCAATAGTTGGCACAGCACGGTCTACATTACCCGGTAAGGTCGCATATACATACCCATGCTCGTCGATGTGGGCATCCGTCAGTCCGATGGCCCGCATTTCCGCGGCTAAGGCCGTGCCAAACTCCACCTGCCGATAAGTACTCGGCTGTGAGGGGGAATTTGCGTCCGAGGCCGTATCGACGCGGACATAGTTCAGAAACCTTTCCACTACTTTACTCAAGTTAAACCCTCCCTGCGTGCTTTTCGCCTAAGGCGCACGATTCCCCTCAAGTATTCGCGCCGCACTTGCCGTTCCCTGCCACTTCGAGATGCACATCAATCGTTAAGTTAATGATTCCCACAGAGGAGGGTTTTGCATGCCTAGAGACTTTAATCACGAGATACTACAGGAGATAAAGCACCGCTGGTCGCCGCGGGCCTTTAGTGCCGAACCTGTAGCGGAGGAAGATGTCCTCGCGCTGTTGGAGGCCGCACGCTTCGCACCTTCGTGTTACAACGAGCAACCGTGGCGCTTTATTGTCGCCCGCACACCTAGAGACTTAGCGAGCATGCAGAGTCTGCTTGCGGAGCAGAACCACGCATGGGCCCACCGCGCCCCCGTCTTAATCCTTTTACTGGCCAAACGCACCTTCACGCAAGATGGCCAAGAAAACTACTGGCACATGTTTGACACAGGCACGGCATGGGGATACCTGTCCCTGGAAGCACAGCGCCGTGGGCTTATCTCCCACGCGATGGGCGGCTTTAGCCGTAAGCGCGCCGTAGCCCTGTACAATTTGCCCCCCGACATCGTGCCCATGGCCGTCGTGGCCATCGGCAAGCCCGGGGACGCAGCTCTACTCACGCCGGAGCTGCGCGAGCGGGAAAGGCCCGGGTTACGCAAGCCTTTACAGACCCTGCTCGGAGATTTCACCGTATGAAGAAAGCATAGCCACAAGCGAAAGGGGTATAGCCGTGCCAAGACGATTTTACACCGTAGATGTCTTTGCCGAAAAGAAGTATGTAGGTAACCAGCTGGCGGTGGTGCGCGACTCTGCCGGACTTAGCGACACCGATATGCAGCTCATTGCCAAAGAGATGAACTACAGCGAAACCACCTTTATTATACGCGAAGAACCCGAGCGCGGGGGCTTTAACGTCAGGATTTTTACACCCGCCGAAGAAGTCCCTTTTGCCGGGCACCCAACCCTAGGCACGGCCTTCGTAATCCAGCGGGAGATCCTGCAGCGCGCAGTGCCCGCGGTGCAGCTTAACCTCAAAGTCGGGCCCATACCCGTCGCTTTTACCTACCGCGACGGCGAGCCCGACATCTTGTGGATGCGGCAGATAGAGCCAATCTTTGGCGAAACGGTGCCTCATGCCGCCATGACCGCATTGCTGCGCCTTTCCCCTGCGGACTTAGACCCACGCTTCCCCCCGCAGGAGGTGTCCACCGGCCTACCCTTCTTTATCGTGCCCCTGCGCACACTTGACGCCGTGCGCCGCGCTGCACCCGCTACGGCCGACCTCTTGCGTTTTGTCTCCGCCTACACCGCTAAGAACATCCTCGTCTTCGCCCCGGAAGCATACGAAGCGGGAAACGACTTTAACGCGCGCGTCTTTACAGATTATCTTGGCATCCCCGAGGACCCCGCCACCGGCAGCGCTAACGGCTGCCTAGCAGGCTATCTCGTCAAACACCGCTACCGCGGCGACCAAAAGCTCACCGCTAATGTTGAGCAAGGCTACGAAATCGGGCGTCCGTCTCTGCTGCGCCTCGCGGCAGAGGCGCGCGGCGAGTCAATCGAAATCCAGGTCGGCGGCCGTGTCATCCCCGTATCGCGCGGAGAGCTAATCTAGCACGACCGCCCTAGTGAAGCGTGCGACCTAAACGATTTTCTTAAACACCCTCTCTATGATACCCAACCCGTCCCGCAGTTGATCTTCCGTAATGATGAGCGGCGGCGCGAAGCGAATGATGTTGCCGTGGGTCTGCTTAGCGAGCAGACCTGCTTCTTTTAGCGCCACACAAACGTCCCAGGCTGCAAAACCCTCTTCGAACACCACCGCGTTTAAGAGCCCCTTGCCGCGCACTGTCTCCTTCTTAGGGCAGGGAATGGCGGCGACATACTCGCGGAAGATATGCCCAAGCCGCTCAGCGTTCTCGTCTAACCGCTCGTCCTCGAGGATATCGAGCGCCGCTATCCCCACCGCCATCGCTAACGGATACCCGCCAAAAGTCGATCCGTGCGAACCGGGCGTGAATACCTCCATAACGGCCCTGTCGGCCACTACCGCAGAAACGGGTATGACGCCGCCACCTAAGGCCTTGCCTAGAGCCATGACATGTGGCTTGACGCCCTCATGGTCGCAGGCGAACTTGCGACCCGTGCGGCAGAAACCTGTCTGTATCTCATCGGCAATAAACAGGATGTTTTCTGCCTCGCAAAGCGCATGGACTGCGCGCAGGTATCCGGGTGAGGGAACGTAAACCCCGGCTTCTCCCTGAATTGGCTCTAAAAGCACAGCGCAAGTGTGCGGGGTAATCGCATCGGCAATCGCCTGTACATCGTCGTAGGGCACAATCTTAAACCCCGGCGTATATGGGCCGTAGTTGCTGCGGGAAATCGGATCAGTAGAGAACGACACTATCGTGATAGTACGGCCATGGAAATTGTCCTCAGCGACGATGATCTCCTGCTGCCCATCTGCTATGCCCTTCTTGACGACGCCCCAGCGACGGGCCAGCTTCAGCGCGGTCTCTACCGCCTCGGCACCGGTGTTCATCGGCAGCGCTGTTTCATAGCCGGTGTAGCGGCAAAGCTTTTCTAAGAATGGACCCATCATGTCGTTGTAAAAGGCCCGGGACGTAAGGGTGCAGCGGTCTAGCTGGGAAGAAATCGCTTGCAGCAGTTTGGGATGTCGGTGTCCTTGGTTGACCGCAGAATACGCCGACAGAAAATCATAATAGACCTTGCCTTCAGGGTCCTTGACCAATACCCCCTCGGCCTCGGATATAACCACCGGCAGAGGATGATAGTTGTGCGCCCCGAAGCGCTCCGCTAAGTCAATGTAGTATTGCGATTTCATGGCCTTCCCCCCTAATGTACCGAATGTGCATTATTATACACACAGTCGCCCATTCATGCAACAGGAATCGCATTACTCACCTCTAAGCTACCTCCATGCGGGAACATTGATTTGTCGTAACACTAGCTGCCGACTGGTAACTCTTTGGCGGTAAGCAGCGATGTTAGCTTCGCAGCCTGGTCTTGGATGTAGGACTGGTCTCTCTCTGCCCGCGGGCGGTCAAAGTCCATACTAGTCACTATTCTGCCCGGCCTACCGTCTAGAATTATAGCTCGATCAGCTAACAGCACTGCGTCTTGCGGCTCATGCGTAACATACATCATAGCGCAAGGGTGCCACGCTAAAAGCTCGAGTAACATCTGTCGCAGCGAGATTTTTAGCCCGATGTCGAGCCCGGTAAAAGGCTCATCAAGTAGCGCTAGGTCTGGGTTTATGACAAATGCCCGCGCTATAGACACTCTCTGCCGCATACCGCCGCTTAGCTGCGCTGGGTAATAATACTCAAATCCTTGTAACCCGAGCCGCTTCAGCATGGCCGCGGCCACTTCCTTCTGTTCATCGCGAGTTAGACCTCGGTTGTGTAACACCAGCGTAATATTCGCTAAGGCTGTTCGCCACGGCAGTAGTCGGGGTTCCTGAAAGATGAAGCCGATACACTGCTTATCCATGCGAACTTGCCCACTGTCGGGTTTCACTGTGCCGGCCGCTAACCTGAGCAGAGTAGTCTTGCCAATGCCAGAGGGTCCTAAGACGGCCAAGATCTGCCTTGCCTCTAAGTGGAATGACACGGAATCAAGAATTTTGCGCTTCCCAAATGACTTAGACACATTGTCAAACTGTATCACCACTTTACCTCCGGGCCTGCCACTTTAACAGGTGGCTTTTGACTAAGTATAGAAATGTGCCTTCAACCATTAACACCGTCGTCGCCATCACCAGTAGCCAAGCGAAAATTTCGGCTGTGGCCATATGCACCCGCGCCGCACTTAAGGATTGCCCAATCCCGCTCCCGACCCCCACCATAACCTCTACCATAACCATTAGTCGCACGTTTAGCCCAGTTGCTAGGAGAATACTAGGCAACAGCGAATAGAGAGTGGCTGGCAAATACCCAACCACCAATTGCGTAGCCTTAGGTAGCCCGAAGGCCCTAAACATTTCTAACATGCTGCTGTCTACAGACCTAACTGCCGTAACTGTACCTGCATAGAGTAATGGGAAGCCCAAAGCTACCGCTGTCGCCGCGACTTGATAATCTCCACTACCGAACATGAGAATCACCAGTAAGGCTAGCGCGACGGGGGGCACAGCAACTAACGCGTCGACGGCGGGTTGAAGCAGGTCCTCAATCCAAGGATACAAACCGGCGATGACCCCACTCGCCACGCCACTGAAAATTTGTAGCCCGAGTGCCAGCAATACTCGCCCGAGGGTCTGCCCCAAAGCAGCTAGGGTAACGGGCGAATTCAACAGGCGTGCTGCTGCTGCCCATGTCTCGGCGGGCGGAGCCACCAATAGCGGGCCGTAAGTTTGGGACATTACCTGCCATGCCACCACAAAGGCTACTAGTCCGGCGGCCATCCAAAGAAACGGCCCTATCTTTCGCGCGTGCAAAAGATTACTCATGGACAACACCTGATTCACGGCTCACATGGCGCCATCTTCGCAAGTATCCCGCCACCGGCTTAACCATAGCGCGCTGTATTACTCCACCTACGCATAGGCACACCGCCACCCAGGCAAAGAGACGCGCTACGTCTAAGTTAAAGCGCGTCATCGCCATGGCGTAGCCAATACCATCGTTGCTCCCGAGCAATTCCGCCATAACTGTCTTACGAAAGGCCGTGCCTGCGGCAAAGGTCAGCCCTGTTAGGACAGCAGTTGCGAGTGCGGGCAGGTAAATGTTCCACCACAGGGTCCATTTAGACATCCGGAAAACTGCCGTCATCTCTAGGATTTCGGCATCAATGAGTTCCATCCCTTCAACCACACTCACATACAGAACAGGTACTGTAAAAAGGGCGGTGACAAAAACAATCATGAAGGAGCCGACGCCAAACCACATCATGGCCAGCATCACTACTACTACGGCGGGAGAGCTAAGCAAAGCTCCGATTAAGGGCTTAAGGACGTAGTAAACCGGCTTGCAGAAACCGGCCACAGCGCCAAGCAAAAGCCCAAGCGCTGCCCCAAAGCTTAGGCCTGCCATCGACCTTTGTAGCGACACGCCCAACTGCCGCCAGAGTTCACCAGTCTGTGCGAGCAGGAGCAGACTACTGCCAACAGCACCAAGTCGCGGCACGACGCCTGGCATACTGACTGCGGAGAACTCCCATGCGAGTAAAATGCCAACTACCCCAAACAGGTAGTACGGCTTAATCCGGTTGCCAATAAAAGCGCGCATCCGGCAATCTCCCGCCGATAATATCCGGGGACAACTGCTGCAGGGTGGTGAAGTAACGCTCTATTTCCTGCCTGACGTCTCGTGCCGGCACGACTCTAAACTCGGAAAACTGCAAAGCACTGACGGCAGCCGGGGCCTGCACGCCTTCTATCCCGCGCGAGACTAAAGTGCCCATTTCATTGGGATTAGCGGCAGCCCATATCGAGGCCTGATCATAGGCCTCGCTAAAGGCCCAGATAAGGTCATTGCGGTCGACGATTGCCGGCAATGCTACTATACCGGCCAGCGGGATACGGGCGGGAGACCCTGTGACTTCGCCCCAAACTTTGTGCAGCTCGATGAGCCGCGCTAGGCGCCTTCCTTGTTGCAGTGCGCTCGTCAGGGCCGAAGTCACGGCAGGCTCAGACAATACGGCTAATTCGGCCCGCCCCGATGCCAATAACCCCGCGGCCTCCATAGGCGAGGGAACATACTCAATCTGCAGGTCCCGCGCAATGTCGAGGCCTTTACCCGCTGCTAGGAAACGAAAGACAAGATCGGGAGTGTCGCCGCGGGAGGGCACAACGATGCGTCGCCCCTTAAGATCGGCCATCGACCGCACGGGGATGCCATCGACACCCACGATGAAAAGATTCCCCCAGATAGCAACATTAATTAATCTGAGGTCCACCCCCCGGTTGTAGAGATTGGCGGCAACGTGCGTGGGCATGGCAGCAAAGTGCATGCCCGGAGCAATGGCTTGCGCGCGCAGCATATCTACCGTGCGCGCGATATGTACCTGCGTTTGCGATGCAACCGAAGCAGTGAGGGGCTCGGTGCCCACACGATAGAACGGGAAAGTGAGTGGAGATATAGGTCCGAGCATGTTTAGCCTGTCGAGCTTAGTGATTACGGCAACGCGCCCTGTAGGCTCTTGCCAAGTTACGCCGTACCCCAGCACTTCACTGATAAAACGCAACGGAACAAGTGTGCGCCCTCTGGTCGCGAATGCGGGAACATCGAGCTCAACCGCTCGCCCGTCATGTCGCGCCACAACCGCACCGAGCACCAGCGAGACATTCGTCCCGCCTTTACTAATCGAAACCGTCCGATTAACTTCGTCCCATGTGACCGTTGCCCCCAGCGCTTCAGCAATAGATCGAATGGGAACCATCACCCGGCCCCGCACAATCTCCGGTGCCACGTCAAACTGCATCAGCCGATTGTTGACCGTCACAGATATTGCCCGCGCAGCATGCCCCATCGCTCCAAAGACCAGGCCAGTCACCAACAACAAAGTAAGCCCTAAAGCTAAGGCCACTCGCAACTCGTTTCTCATAAGCCAATTCCCCTTTCAAGTATACTTTCGACTAGGGAGCCCTCAACCCTGCCGTCAGGTCGCACTTAGATTTCACGCTGAGAATAGTATTCACTACTAATTATTATACGGCTACAGCCGCGATATGCAACCCCCGTAAAACAAAAAACGACTCGCTTGTCGCTTGTCGCTTGTTAGCACTCTGACTTCTAACTTCTAGTTTTGGTGGGCCCACTAGGACTCGAACCTAGGACCAATCGGTTATGAGCCGACCGCTCTGACCAACTGAGCTATGGGCCCGATAAAAATGGCTCCTCAGGTAGGACTCGAACCTACAACCTACCGGTTAACAGCCGGTTGCTCTGCCATTGAGCTACTGAGGAACGTTCGCGGTGTCGCTAGCACTCATCGACACTCATGATTATACGAAATGCAAGGGCTGCCGTCAACAAAATTGACGGCCGTACTCTTACTCCAAAAAATCCTTGAGCCATTTACTGCGGCTCGGATGTCTTAGCTTGCGCAAAGCTTTAGCTTCGATCTGTCGAATGCGCTCACGCGTAACGCCAAACTCTTGCCCCACTTCTTCGAGGGTGCGCGGACGGCCATCCTCAAGCCCAAACCGTAGCCGTAAGACTTTTTGCTCGCGCGTGGTAAGTGTTGAGAGAACCTCGTCAAGTTGCTCCCTGAGGAGCGTAAAAGCAGCCGCGTCAGCCGGCGCCGGTGCGTCTTCGTCGGGAATAAAGTCGCCGAGGTGAGAATCCTCTTCCTCGCCAATTGGCGTCTCTAACGACACGGGTTCTTGCGCGATTTTGTGAATCTCGTGCACGCGCTCCACAGCCACGCCCATCTCCGCAGCAATTTCTTCTGGTGTCGGCTCGCGGCCTAGTTCCTGCAAGAGCTGGCGCGTGATGCGAATCAGCTTATTGATGGTCTCAACCATGTGCACGGGAATGCGGATGGTGCGGGCTTGGTCAGCAATGGCGCGGGTAATGGCTTGCCGAATCCACCACGTAGCGTAGGTCGAGAACTTGTAACCCTTGCGGTAGTCAAATTTCTCGACAGCCTTCATCAAGCCGAGGTTGCCTTCTTGAATGAGGTCAAGAAACAGCATGCCTCGCCCCACGTAGCGCTTGGCAATTGACACGACTAAACGCAAGTTGGCCTCTACCAGCCGCCTTTTCGCTTCCTCGCTCCCATTTTCCATGCGCTTGGCCAGCTCTACCTCTTCATCGGACGAGAGCAGCGGCACGCGTCCGATTTCCTTGAGGTACATGCGCACGGGGTCATCTAGCCGTACTCCGTCAGGTATGCCAATTTCGCCCGTCTCAATGTCCTCTCCCGGCGCGTCCGGCTCAACGCGCAGAGCTACCGGGTCCAACCCAATGGGATGAAGTACTTCGACTGCGTTGCCGCTTGCAATGATGTCGATGCCAAGGGATGCTAACCCTTCATAGAACTCGTCGATTTGCTCGAGTTCAAGTTCCACTTCACCGAGGTGCTCGCTGATCTCTTTATCGGTCAAGACCCCTCTCAGCTTGCCGCGCTCGACCAGCTCCTTGACCGCCTCAGCCTGAATCTCTCTCTTGTTCACGTCCTGTACCCCCTCAACTGGGAAACTTTCTCTCTCTGTGGGATCTTCCTACGCCGCTGCAGATCTCGAAGCATTGTTGCCAGAGCTACTCGGGATGCTCCTTCGGCGGTCGCAAGTTCTGCCTGCACACGCGCTATCTCGAGTGTCAATGTGTGTTCTTCTATCTTCACAAAACACTCATTCGCCATGTCTGTTAGGTTTCCCTCTAAATTTTCTTCGGTTAATGCTGCTGCTAGCTCAGATTTTAAGTCCTGCGCCAACTCGTGCGCTAAACTCATGGGATCATCACTATGCAGTACATCATGCGCCAGCCACGTAGCCAAGTGGCGATACTTCTCGTCGATAAAACCAATGCTCACCCAAGTGTCGAGCATCGGCTGGCGCTCCGTCTTGTTTTTCGCCATGATGTGGAGGAGGATGCGGGCAGCCCTTACCCAGCCGGGCGTGACTCCTTTGGCCACGCCTCGACTAGCCATAGTATGCCGTGCTTTGGTAAGTTTATCCGTAAACCTACCGCCTTGGACCTTGGCTAGCTCAAAAGTAAAAGCATCTTCAGATAAATTGTACTGCTCAACAACTTTCTTGACATATGCTTCGCGCTCTAAAGCGTTGTCGACGTTGGCAAGCACTTTAGCTACCTGTGCGCCGAAGGCTCCAAGGCCCTGCGGAGTAGTTCGATCATGCTGCTTGCTCAGTGTAAGAACGCGATACTCGATTAGTGGTAGAGCTTCGGCGGTTGCGGCCGCCATGAACTGCTCTCGTCCGAACTTGCGCAGGAACTCATCTGGGTCCTTGCCTTGCGCCAGCACCGCAACCTTAACTGCCAGCCCCTTTTTGTCTAACACTTCCATGCCGCGTAGCGCCGCGGTCTGTCCAGCCGCATCTGTGTCAAAGCAAAGACAAACATGCGCGGTGTAGCGCCGCAGAATTTGAGCGTGCTCAGCGGACAGTGCCGTGCCCAAAGTGGCCACCACATTGTCAACGCCGTATTGCCAAGGCGTTATTGCATCCATGTACCCTTCCACCACGATGGCGAACCCTGCCTGCCCAATGGCCTTAGCAGCACGGTCTAGACCAAAAAGCTCTCTGCCCTTAGAAAACAGGTCCGTTTCCGGGGAGTTAAGATACTTCGGGCCTGAACTGTCGTCACTGTCACCCAGCAGCCGACCCCCAAAGGCAATGACCTGCCCTTGACGATTGCGAATAGGGAACATCAGGCGTTGACGAAAGCGGTCATACAGCCCTTTCTCTCCCTGCACAGCCAACCCCACCCGCAGTAAATCCGCAGGGGCGAACCCACCCGATTCAGCGCGCGCCAAAAGAGTACTCCACCCTGCCAAACTGAAACCAAGCTTCAGCGAGGTAATCAGGTCTAGGGATAGCCCGCGCTGCTTGAGGTAGTCCCGCACCACGCGGCCGAGGGAGTCGTTTTGTAGCTGACGATGAAACACATCGGTCGCCCACTCCATAACTTTAAGGTCGCGCTCGCGCACCCGCCGTCGGGCGAACGCGTCGCTGTCATCAGTATGCGGCACAGGTAGGGTTATGCCCGCTCGCTCGGCGAGGTTTTCTAACGCCTCGGGAAAAGACATCTTCGCGTGCTCCATGAGAAAGCTAATAACGTTGCCCCCGGCCTGACACCCAAAGCAGTAGTACATCTGCTTCTCTTGACTCACGCTAAAAGATGGGGTCTTCTCAGCATGAAAGGGACAGAGCCCAAAGTAGCCCTTCCCCCGCTTCTCTAGGCGAACATGCTCCCCCACCACTTGTACGATGTCAACGCCTTGGCGGACATTCTCTACAACCTCTTGTCTAAACTCGGGCACCAGTGTTCACCTAACTTCTTTCAGGCTCTAAACTCCCAACCGATCGCGGCGGGTGTAGTACTCGATGATCTTGGAGGCTGTTTCCTCGACTGCTCGCTTCGTAACATCGATAATGCGACAACCCGCGGCACGCATAATACCTTCGCCATAGCGCAGCTCTTCGTCAATCCGCTCAAAACTTGCGTAGTTGGCGTTACTGGCGAGACCTAAGGCTTTAAGTCTCTCTTGGCGAATAGACTGCAGTTCTTCAGCCCGAATGGTTAGCCCAAAAATCCTATCACGCGGCACAAGGTAAATCTCATCGGGCGGATTTACTTCGGGTACCAAGGGTACATTGGCTACTCGGTATCCGCGATGCGCAAGGTACATGCTCAGGGGGGTCTTCGACGTGCGGGAAACACCCAGTAGTACGATTTCGGCCTTGAGCAGCCCACGCGGGTCCTTGCCGTCATCGTACTTGACAGCAAACTCCACGGCCTCTACCTCGCGAAAGTAATCTTCGTCCAGCTGATAAATAAGTCCGGGCTGAAGTTTTGGCTGCGACTCACAAATGCTAGACAAGCCATTCATCATCGGCCCCAAAATGTCCACCGCCGCAATGCCCTCAGCTTGGCATTTGGCAGTGATGTGAGCGCGAAACTCCGGCAACACCAGCGTGTGTACCACTAACGAACGCAGGCCTCGCGCCTCGTTTACTACTTCATCAAGCGCGTCTAGCGCAGACACATAAGAGACACGGCGAAAATCCATGTCGTTGCCAAACTGACTTGCAGCTGCATGTGCCACCCGGTGCGCTGTCTCGCCCAGCGAATCTGATACGACAAAAACAACAACTTTACTCACGACAGGCCTCCTCAATCCACGCTGCCACTACGGTGGGCATTTCCCCTGTGCCGCCGTTCTAATCGCCGATAAGAAACCGTAGCTCTCTGGTCGCTGCTCGAGCTGGGCAAACATAACTCGATCAAGCACAGCCGCTACTTCGGCTTGTCCAGCCACGGGTGTGGCTATCGCCTCTACAACTCGCCAGTCCCCTCCGCGCAAGGTGCTCAGCAGGCTCCGTGCCGCACTGCTGACCGCGATTTGTGTGCGAGAGCCCTCGCGCTGGCAACACTTCTGACAAAGAAATCCCGGTGTGTCTATGTCCAAGTGTGCACCCGGCGCGCCCCCGCAGCGCGGGCAAGAACCTAGCGACATCGCAACCCCTAGTCTTGCCAGTAACCGCAACTCAAACCAGGCCAAGAGCAGCTCGCGGTGCGCGGTGTGACTGAGAATATGCAGGCTGGCAATGAGCAGGCTTAAGATATCGTCATGCGGCTGTCTATCGACTAACGCGGTGTCTACTAAATCCAAAATATATATACCATAGGCTAAGTTGTCGAGGTCTTCCCGCAGTGAGCGAAAACCCTCTATAGCCTCGGCCTGACTAAAAGTGGGCAGTGTGCTACCCGCGTAGGCCGTAAATCGGATGTGAGAGAAAGGCTGGGTCAAGGAGGCATAACGACTCTGCACTTTCCGCGCGCCCTTGGCCACGGCCCGCACTTTACCCATGCCTTCAGTCAACACTACGACCAGCCTATCACACTCACCAAGATTACCGGTCCTAAGTACGACCCCCTCACCCTTGATGAGCGGCATGGCGCAGTTTACACTCCTCGACAATGGCCACGCCGGAGCTTGTGCCAATGCGATTCGCGCCAAGCGCGATCATCGCCATTGCTACATCGAAGTTGCGTACACCCCCGGAGGCCTTCACGCCAAGCGCGTCCCCCACGGTGCGACGCATCAGTGCGACATCGGAAGGAACGGCGCCACTAGGGCCAAACCCGGTCGATGTCTTGACGAACGCAGCGCCTGCGTCTCGGGCCAATTCGCACACCAGTACTTTTTCTTCGTCGTTAAGGAGTGCGGTCTCCAAAATTACCTTGACAGGCACCTTGCCTGCGGCCTCTACCACTGCGCCGATGTCTGCGCGAACGGCATCGGTCAGCTTAGCTTTGAGCCACCCGATATTGATGACCACATCTATTTCGGTGGCCCCTTGGCGAACAGCCTCCCGTGTTTCCTCACACTTGGCATAAGTAGAGCTCGCACCAAGTGGAAAGCCGACCACACTAGTTACGCCAACCTCCTGCTGAACCATTTGTCTAACCAAAGGCACATAACAGGAGTTGACGCAAACAGCGGCAAACCCGTGTTCATTGGCCTCAGTACAGAGCCTCGCAATGTCTGCGGGAGTAGCATCGGCCTTAAGAATCGTGTGGTCAATGAACTTCGCTAATTCTCTACAATTCATCGTTTTCCTCTGCCTTTCACGTGCTCATACCCTAGCGCCCTCAGCTCATGCGCCTTACTGCGCCAGTCCTTGCGCACCTTAACCCACAACGAAAGATTAATATGGCTCCCGAGTAGCCCTTCAATGTCTAGGCGTGCCGCCGTGCCGATAGCCTTGAGCATGGCGCCAAATCTGCCGATAATGATACCCTTTTGCGACTCTCGCTCCACAAAGATGGTGGCCGCTACATGTACATGGGTATCTCTTTCCTTCATGGCCTCGACGACGACGGCAGTGGAGTGAGGTACCTCGTCGAGCGTCAGCATCAGAATTTTCTCGCGGATGATCTCTGCTACGACAAAGCGCTCGGGTTGGTCAATGATCATGTCCTCGGGGTAATATTGTGGGCCTTCTGGCAGCGTATCGCGCAAGTGCCCCATTAACTCCTCTACCCCTTGCCCCACGGCCGCAGACACAACAAAGGCCGCCCGAAAATGGTAAGCTGTGCTATACACGGCCACGGTGCTCTGCTGCACTTCGGCCGGCGCAAGATCAGCTTTATTTACAACTAAGACGACATGCGCGTGTGGGGGTAACTTAGCGATAATCTCGCGTTCCCCCTGTCCTACATGGGCCCCCGGCTCTACCACCAACCAAACTTGGTCCACTTCGCCTATCGCCGCAAAAGCATTCATTACCAGTTGCTCGCCTAAGCGATGGAGGGGCTTATGTATGCCCGGCGTATCGAGAAAAATGGCCTGGAGGTTTGGCTCGGTGTAAATACAGCGGATCTTGTTGCGCGTAGTTTGCGGCTTATTGCTGACAATAAGTATCTTCTCCCCTAACACACGGTTAAGCAAAGTAGACTTACCTACGTTTACGCGTCCAATTACGGCGATGAATCCTGACTTATACGTCAAACCTCGTCCTCCCTCAAAAAGCTTGGCCCAAAGGCATCCGGCAAGAGGTGTTTTAGGGTGGTGTCGCGCACATCTCCATTGCCGGCAACTAAGTAAACATCCATGTCTTGGCCGAACTCTCGCAGCACTTGCCGACATGCACCGCAGGGGGAAGGGGCCCCCTTTTCCACCGCTATCGCCACCGCCTCCACGCTATGTGCGCCGGCCATGACAGCGGCAAAGATGGCTACGCGCTCCGCGCACATCGATAGTCCATATGAAGCGTTCTCCACATTCACTCCGGTGTAAATCTGTCCTTCGGACAACACAGCAGCCCCTACTTTGTAGCCTGAATACGGTGCATATGCATGCGGCAGCGCCTCGCGAGCGCAATTAATCAACTGCTGACGCATCTGAAACCTCCCCGCACTGCTCATCCACGGAACGCGTTTTGGCCGTTGGGTTGAACACCCCGCCTGAGACAATCAGTTTCAGGCCATCATCAACGGACATGGCCAACGGCATGACTTGCTCCTTCGGCACCAACACTAACATGCCGGAAGTGGGATTAGGCGTAGTCGGGACAAACACCGCTAGGAGTTCCCGGCCTGTGCGCTCCTCTACTTCCCCATGCATGTGGCCGGTGATAAACCCAAGTGCGTACATGCCGTGGCGCGGATACTCAATCAGCGCTACCTGCTGAAAGGCCGTACTGCTGCTTGCCAAAAATGCGTCCACAATCTGCTTGGTAGAATTGTAGATGCCACGCGCGAGCGGCACACCGAGGAAGAACTTATCCCAGTAGCCCACGGCCCGCCGCCCCAAAACGTTGGTGGTAATCATGCCTAGGACAATCACAGTCGCCACCGTCGCTAACAAACCACTACCGGGGATGGCGGCTAAGAGAGGTCCGATGGCCGGTATATGGTAAAGAACCCTTGACAACAGATTGTCAAAAAAACGCCAGAGCGTCACCAAGACGTAGAGCGTGACAGCGGTCGGCAAGATGACGATGATCCCTGCCAAAAAGTAGGTTTTCAGTCTGCGCACACTCTCACCTCATAATCTAGAGTCAATGTAACAGCGCCCAGAGCTTTGGACCCAGAACTAAGAGCCCTACCAGAACAGCCACCACAGACACCACCAAGACTCCCCCCGCAGCAAGGTTCTTGGCCGCTGCGGCCAGCGCGCTCTCCCTCGGCTCGGCGAGGTCGACAGCTCTCTCAAGGGCTGAGTTCATGAGCTCGAGTCCCACTACTGCCCCGGCGACCATTAAGAGCAAGGCCCACTCCGTGGTACTCAGCCGCAAGGTGAGACCCAGAAGGCACAAGAGAACTACTGCGCAAAAATGTATGCGCATGTTACGCTCTTCGCGGAGTGCACTAGTGATACCTAAGAATGCATCCCGGAAGCTGTCGCGTAAGGTATGTGGACGCTTCACCGCTGCAACCCCGCTTCACTTAATATGCTCTCCGTTAGTTCCTCCATGATGTCACCATTTTCGACTTGGTGGTCAAACCCTACGAGATGGAGGAGACCATGCACCATCAGAAAGGCCACTTCGCGCTCTAGACTATGTTCGTATGCCGCGGCCTGAGCTGCGGCCCGCTCCAACGAAATAACGACATCCCCTAGAATCTGCGGCGAGCCGCTAGGCATCGCCAACTGCTCGTCTGCATCGATGGCAAAAGACAAGACATCGGTGGGATAATCTAGCCCCCGGAAAGAACGGTTAAGGCGCTGTATCTGTGCATCGTCCACGAAAGCTAAACTGAGCTCGGCCTGTTCAGCGATACCTAGTCGCGACGACGCATGCGTAGCCAGATTAACCAGCAGCACAGGAAGATGCGGGGGCAAAGGAAACCTATCCTGTTCGTTCGTCCAGAGCACCTGCAAGTTTAAGCCCTCCTTGTTGTCCGGGGTACTCGACGCGATGATGAAATACGCTCGAGAGGAGCCGCACAAAAGCTAAGCCAATCTTGTCCAGCTCCCTTAACGTAAGCTCACTTTCGTCGAGCTGCCCAGAGTAGAGTTTGTCTTTAATCAGCCTGTAGACCTTTTCGGTCATTTTGGCAGGCGTGGGAGAACTCACCGAGCGCACCGCCGCCTCGACGACATCGGCCAACATCACAATAGCCGATTCTTTGGTGCGCGGGCGCGGCCCTGCGTACGCGAAGTCTGCCGCCTGCGAAGCTTGACCTTGCTCTTGGGCCTTTGCAAAAAAGTACTGCACTAAGGAAGTGCCGTGGTGTTCCCTGATAATGTCAACCACCACCGCCGGGAGCTTATGTGCCTGGGCCAAGTTTACACCGTCCTTGACATGATTAGTGATGATCGCTGCACTAAGGTGCGGTGGATAGTCGTCGTGGGGGTTCTCCATCATCACTTGATTCTCAATGAAGAAGTAAGGCCTTTCAAGCTTCCCTACGTCGTGATAGTAGGCTCCCACTCTAGCCAACAGTGAGTTGGCCCCCACTTCTAGTGCGGCGGCCTCGGCGAGATTAGCGACAATGGCGCTGTGGTGATACGTGCCGGGGGCCTCAATCAACAGGCGCCGCAGGAGTGGTTGGTGCGGGCTGGACAGCTCTACGAGTTTGACCGTCGAGGTCACTCCGAAGGTACTTTCTAAAAATGGTAGGCACCCAATTGCCAGGATCGATGACAAAAGCCCGCCGCCAAATCCCCACGCCAAGTTAACCAGCAGGTGTGGTCCCCAGCCACCAAAGAGCAGGCCAAGTGCTGCGATGGTCAGCATGTTTACCAACCCAACAGCCATCCCGCTGCGTGCGATGCCGGCACGGTGTTCTTGACGCGCGACAGAGAACACTCCTACTGCAGTGCCCAAAAACCCCACAATTACGTAACTAGCCTCATACCCGACTAGGCCTGCCGCCAAGAGACTTAGCGAGCCACCGACCATTAACCCCACTTTCCCGTTTACCAACACAGTAAGCAAGATGCCGGCGCCAGCGATGGGGAAAAGATACCCAGAGAGAGTGGATAAGCCAATACCCATTAGCACTGCTCCGAGGTACACAACCGCGATGAGCATAGTCTCCATGGTGGTGCGTCCTGCCGCCGGGTACAGAAACAAGAAGTACAAGCATGGCACCCCTACAGCCAAGAGGGCAAACAGCAGGCTGCCTGAGATAACCCGCCACTCGAGGGTGCGACGCAAAAGGCCAAGGTCCTGCAGGAGTGTGATCTCGCGTTCGGTGGCTATCTCCCCTTGCCCGATCACCTTCTGTCCCAATTGCAGCATCACCGGGTTGACCTTGGCGATGGCCTCACCGCGTAGCCTTTCGGTCGCGACCTCATTAAGGCGCATGTTAGGGAGCATTAACCCTCTTGCCACCTCCGATAAGAGGTTGCGATACGACGCGCGTAAACCTGAGTTCTGCAATGCTAAAACCACTGCTCGGCGGGAACCCTCTAACCCATCTACCTTGATCCCGAGGTGATAGACCGGCTCTAACGCTAGGCTGAGCTCAGTCAGAAGCTGCTCAATACTTCCTTCGTCAAGCGCTAGGCCGGTACTCATGGCCCCTTCGCTGATGGCA
>Ga0136715_1000046_pt1 | contig 22674 bp, 21 predicted proteins | sample SedPBSmetaG_FD_104916 | JGI IMG/M metagenome (GOLD analysis project Ga0136715, IMG submission 104916) | Freshwater sediment bacterial and archeal communities from Indian Creek, Illinois, USA to study Microbial Dark Matter (Phase II) -... | ecosystem: Environmental > Aquatic > Freshwater > Creek...
ACCCGTGGTTCACCGCCGGCAATGTGTGAGGCGATCCTTTCGTATTCCGTTTCCGCCAGCACCAGCAGGGCCTCTCCCCTGAAACCAAGCCTGGCAGCGCGCATCTTTAACTGGGCAAGGGATTCCTCACCGGTAACATAGAGGACGGGCAGACCACGGGAAACAAGACCCAGGGCTGCCTGCAGCAGTAGCGTGGACTTGCCGATGCCCGGATCGCCGCCCACCAGGATCACGGAACCGGGAACGGCTCCGCCGCCGAGCACCCGGTCCAGCTCAGCTAAGCCGGTGCAGAGGCGTTTTTCCTCAAGGGAAGGGATCTCCGCCAGCAGGGCTATTTCTCCTCCGGGTGGCAGGGCTGCTTTCTTTCCCGACGCGGGGACAATCTCTTCCACCAGCGTGTCTTCCTTGCAGGCGGGGCAATAACCGGCCCATTTGTATGTTTTATAGCCGCAGTTGCGGCAGATGTAAAGGAACTTAACCTTTGCCATGCCCACTGTCCCTTTCCCCCCTCTCCGCCGCTCCCAGTCGGGCATAGGAGCGCAGATCCTCAAGGTTGATTCCGTCCCAGTGACTGCCGATCTCCGGCGTTTCCAAGATTACGGGCAGATCTTCCGGCCAGGGATAGGAAAAGAAAGCAGCAAATGCTTCCGCTGGGATCAGGCCTTCCCGCAGGTGCATATGCCGGTCACGGTGTTTGCCGCGCGGGGAGTTGATGTTGTTCGCGTGGATCATCCTTACCCGTTCAATTTTCACCGCGGCAAATAATTCCTCCATACTTGCCCTGACCCCTTCCACCGAAGCGAAATCATACCCGGCAGCCCAGGCGTGGGCCGTGTCCAGGCAGATGCCCACAGGCGCCGCGGGACCGAGGGCACCTAAGATGTGGCCTAGGGAGGCAAATGATCCGCCGAGGGAAGAACCGCCGCCGGCTGTGTTCTCCAGCAGCAGCGTCACCTGGGAAGGCCAGTTTTTCAGCTCCCGCGTCAGGGTGGCGATAAAAAGCTCCATACCCGCGTCAAAACCCCTCCCCCCGTGGCCGCCCACATGCATGACCACAAAGGGAGCGCCGAGCAGGGCGGCCCGTTCCATTGTTTCCCGCATCAGCCGGCAGGAACGGTCCCAAAAAAGCTCGTTTGCGGAAGCCATATTCACCAGGTAGGCGGCATGGATGATCAGGGGGTCGATCTGGTACTCGGCCAGAAGGCGGCGGCGCTGGGCGATCTCTTCCGGCTGTGCGTCAGGGAGCTGCCACGCCGTAGGATTGCCCGGAAAGATCTGCAAGGTACGGCAACCCAGTGCCGCAGCCCGCTTGATATTGGGCGCGAAGCCTCCCTTCAGGGGCATATGCAAACCAAATTTCATAAGATTCCCGCTTTCTATCAGATGTCAGAAGTCAGAAGTCAGAGTGCCGGTGAGCAGGAAAATGAGTTTAAGTTAATCGGCATCAGCAATTAATTCTGCAATGATTTTTTGCACGGCCTGCCGCGGTGCCGGATCTTTGATGATCGGCCGGCCGATTACCAGGTAACTGGCCCCCGCCTGCAGAGCCTGCCGCGGCGTAAGGATGCGCTGCTGGTCGTCCGCGGCCGCCCAGGCGGGACGTACTCCCGGGGTGACAATAAGAAAGCCGCCGCCGCAGTTCTGCCGCAGCAGCATCGCCTCCCGGGGAGAAGCGATCACCCCGTCCAGGCCGCAATCCAGTCCCAGGCGCGCCAGCGCCACCACTTGATCATCAATGGTCCGGGCCACTCCCGTTTCTGCAAGGGCCGCTTCGTGGAAAGAGGAGAGGACGGTTACGCCAAGCACGCGGGGACGGGGACGGCCCAGCTTCTCCGCCGCAGCAGCGGCGGCGTCGACGGCTGCCCTGATCATCTCCCGGCCGCCGCTTAAGTGCACGTTGAACATAGCCACACCGAGACGCGTGGCCGCCGCGGAGGCCTCTGCCACAGTGTTGGGGATGTCATGGAATTTTAAGTCGAGAAAGATTTTTGCTCCAAGCTCTTGCAGGGCGGTGATGACCGGGGGGCCGCATGCCACAAACAGGCGGAAACCCACTTTAAAATATTGCAGCGGCGGCGCCAGTACCCGCACCAGGCTGCAGGCCTTTTCCTGCGTCTCCACGTCCAGGGCTGCGATTATTCTTTCCGCGCCGTCTGCGGCAACCGCAGCGTCTGTTTCTTTGTTGCGTTCTGTTTCCATTCGTCCTCCACCTTATATGTTTGATGCTGCACCAAATAATGTGAATAATCGGGGACGGGTTCATATTTTTGTTTTCTTCGCGGAACGGTCAATACGGGCGGGCACAAAAGACCCGCCCCTACAGGGCGCGATATTTCTTGTATCTGTTCTTGTCTCTTGCTTCTTGCTTCTTGAGATGACAGAGCCAGGCTGTATCCGAAAATATCTTTGCGTAACTCAAGTCCGTTGCGTACGGTGGGCCGCGCCGACCAGTTCCTGGGGGCTGTGCAGACCATTTTCTTCCAGATATTCCCTGAGCCCGACGGCGATCCGCGGTATGGTGCGGGGCTCCACAAAGTTTGCCGTCCCCACCGCCACAGCCGCAGCTCCTGCCAGGATAAACTGCAGGGCATCGTCCGTGTTCATGATGCCGCCAACGCCGATAACGGGCAGGGATGTGGCCGCATAAATATCGTAAACCATTTTCACCGCAACCGGCCGGATGGCCGGCCCGGAGAGGCCCCCGGCAAGATTGCCGAGCAGGGGACGGCGCGCGGCGATGTCGATAACCATACCGCGCAAAGTATTGATGGCGGAGACAATCTGGGCGCCCCCCCTGGCGGCGGCGCAGGCCAGCTCTGCGATGGCCGTGACATTAGGCGTAAGCTTGGCGATCAGGGGGCCGCTCCAGGCGGCACGCACCCTGCCCACAAGGCTTTCGATCAGGACAGCGTCCGTGCCAAATAAAATACCTCCTTTTTTCACATTGGGACAGGAAAGGTTCAGCTCCAGCGCAGCGATCCCGGTCTGACCATCCAGTGCCTGGGCCAAAGTCATGTACTCCTCTTCCGTATCCCCGGCTATGCTGACAATCAGCGGAACTGCCCAACCCCGCAGGCGGGGCAGCTCATCTCTGAGAAAATTTTTCAGACCCGGGTTCTGCAGCCCGATGGCATTCAACATCCCGGCGGGGGTCTCCACCAGCCGGGGAGAAGGATTTCCCAAGCGGGGCAGCAACGTAATGGTCTTGGTTACCAAGGCCCCCAGACCATCCATCCCCATAAGCGGAGCATACTCCTCACCGAAAGCGAAGGTGCCTGAGGCGGTGAGCAAGGGGGTTTCCAGCACCAAGGGGCCAATCTTTACCTTGAGCGAGGGCATCCTACCAGATCACCTCATCGCCGTAAAATACGGGGCCTTCCCGGCAAACGGGCACATAGGCCTTTTTTCCATCCTTTTGCACTAATACGGCACACCCCTGGCAGGCTCCCACCCCGCAGGCCATGTTTTCCTCCAGGGAAACCTGCAGGGGATAACCCCATCGCCGGTTTTTTTCTGCCAGGAGGGCAAGGAGGGGGCGGGGACCGCAGGCAAAGAGCTCACCCGGGACCAGGCCCTTATCCAGAGCCCGCTCAAAAGCCCCGGTAAGCAACCCTGTTTCTCCGGCAGAGCCGTCCGCGGTGACATAGTAAAGGCGGGGGCCGGAGGGAAGAAAACGTTCCAGCGGCAGCAGGGCCGCCGCTGTGGCCGCTCCGTAAAAAAGGCAGACTTCATCTCCGGCAGCCGCAAGCTTCTGCGCAAGAAACATAAGAGGCGCGATACCGGTACCGCCGGCCAGCAGAACGGCCGGGCTTTTCCCCGCCGGCAGAAAAGGTGAACCAAGGGGACCAAGACAGTCCAGCAGGTCACCGCTTCGCAGGCAGCTTAAAAGTTGTGTGCCGGTGCCCAAACGGCGGAAAAAGAGGCGCACTATCCCCGTTTGGGGAGAAGTACCCGCCACACTGAAAGGACGGCGCAACAGTGGATCAAGTGTGTGCGAAACTCGCAGATGCAAAAACTGACCCGGCAGGGCCGTGGCAGCCAGGTATGGTTCTTCAAGGGCCAGATAATAAAAATCTTCCCGCACGATCTCCAGCTCGCGCACCAGCGCTCTGCACTGTTTCAAAGGCTGCCCTCCCTCATAACGGCGTCCCGCATCCCGTCAAAGGCTTCGCTTGTGCCCTGAACCACACCCCGGCACATTTTCATATCGCCTTCCACCATGGTCATAACGGGAAAGCCCCGTAAAACCCAGCCGTGAAAGGGAGTGTTTTTCCCCAGGGAATATAAATTCTCCTTATTCACTTCCCGCTCCGCCCGGGCATCCATAACCACCAGATCGGCCGCCGTGCCGGGGGCAAGAGTGCCTCCCGGTATGTTCAGGATGCGCGCCGGCACCGCGGAAAGGCAGTTTACCAGGCGGGAGAGGGAGATAATGCCGACCTCCACCAAGTGAGTGAAAAGGAGCGGAAAAGCTGTTTCCAGACCGCTTACGCCAAACGGCGCCTCAATAAATTCTTTTTCCTTTTCCGCGACATGGTGCGGGGCATGATCGGTAGCGATAACATTAATAAGGCCGTTTGAAAGCGCTTCACGCAGCGCGGCACGGTCTGCCTCGTCCCGCAGCGGCGGGTTCATCTTGGCCGCCGTGTTGAAACCATCAACGGCCGACTCCGTAAGGAGCAGATGATGTGGAGTTACTTCCGCACTATACGCAATACCCATTTCCCTTGCCCAGGCCAGCAGGGAAACACTGAGTTTGCTGCTGAGATGGGCCAGGTGCAGCTGTCCGCCCGTTTCCTGCTGCAACAGGAGGTCCCTGGCCACGGCTGCCGCTTCCGCGGCAGCGGGGATGACAGGCAGGCCAAGACGGTGTGCGGTAGCCCCGGCATGAACAACTCCCCCGACAGACAGGGAAAGATCCTCACTATGCGAAAGGACCGGCAACCCCAGAGCACGGGCAAACCGCAGCGCCCGCAGCATCAAAGCGCTGTCGCTTACGGGCCGGCCATCGTCGGAAAAACCCTTTACCCCCGCTGCCGCTAACTCATCCATGGCGGAGAGTTCCCGTCCCATAAGACCAGCCGTCAGGGCGCCGATGGGATAGACCCGGGCCAAGGCGGCCCGGGTGGCCCGTTCCTTGATGTACGCCAAAATTTCCTTACAGTCCACAGGCGGGGAGGTATTGGGCATACAGGCTACGGCGGTGAAGCCGCCGGCTACGGCCGCCGCACAGCCGGTGGCGATCGTTTCCTTATTCTCCTGGCCCGGTTCCCGTAAATGCACATGCATGTCAATCAGCCCCGGGAGAACTATTTTACCGCCCAATTCCAGCACCGGAACATCCACCGGCCCCAGCGACAAGGAAACAGCTTCCACCAGACCGTGACGAATGAGAATCTCCGCCGGCCCCTCCCATTTGACGGAGGGATCGCACAGGAAGCCTCCGCGCAGCAGCAAATCCACCATGGTTACCTCCCTAGGGTGAAGACTCCCCAAAACGACTGTCGCCGGGGAACCAGATGCGGATCACAGCCTCAATGCCCAAAACGTAAAGGGAAGCGGTAGGAAGATAGGATTCAGCAACAGCATCAAACAGGATCATGCTGCGCGGAGCAAACTCACTGTCGCCCTGCCAGAGTATAAAAGTGAGGGAAAGGCGGGGCAGTACCGGGATAATCAACGCCGCATCACCCATCTTCACCTTTTCCCCGCCGTGTTTTATTCCCGCCGCCAGAAAAAGGTCAAGCCGGTCATGATAACGTTGGGCCAGGGGTTGTAAGGCCTCTCTCTGAAATGGCTGCCAGTGCAGCGGCCCTCCCTTCAGATCGAGGAAAGAGAGCCACCGTCCGCGCGGCGGCAGCCCGCAGGCATAGCTGAGATACTGGAGCAGAAGCACTTTTTCTCTGTAGTTTATGGGAAGTTTGGCATCATCAAAGCGCGTCTCCCCGCCGGGATAATCCACTGTCACCGGAAGGCCGCAGTAATGTAGGGAAAACCTGTTTTGGGAAAAACGTGTGCCGCTTCGTTCCGCCATTGACAAAGGATCACGGGCGGCAAAATCCGCCGTTGTTTTACTTAAAGCATTGTTCATGCACAAAAATAGACCGCCTCCTCATATTTAAATTCGCCGGCGCTTACCCTCTTCCTCCATATTTTATTGCATCAGCCAAAAAATATTTAGTGTGCAAAATAAATGTATTTTCAACAGGAATATGGTAGAATAAAAATCTAATCCGCCAATGGAGGTTCTTACCGGTGACAAAATCAGTTATCTTTCTTTTTTTAATCCTGGCAGGGGGCATCTATTTTTTGGGCAGTCATTCTTTGGCCATTTTTGGGGCCGACACCACCGCTGCCGAAAAGGACGAAAACAAGGTTACGGCCACCCCAGAAAGCGTTACGGAGAGGCCTGTCAAAGACAACCCGCCGCAGATCCCCGCGGGGTCTGTTATACAGGAACCACTCCCGGGAGACAGCGGCGCGGACGGCATAACCGGCCGGCACGACGACTTGGCACAGCAGCTTTCCTTTTTGCAAAGTCCTATCCCGGGAGCAACCGTCAGTACCAGGGATTCCCATCTGCCTGGAGCGCCCCGGCCCTACCGCAACGGTATCCACGAAGGGCTGGATTACTACAGCGGCTTTTGCGGCGTCCCCGTTAATTTTGGTGACCCTGTTTACGCCGCTGGGGAGGGGGTTATTGAGCGTATCGACCATGTTTACAGCGAACCTGCCGTTGCGCAGCGGGATGAAATGCTGCGGCAAAGCATTGCGGCGGGCAATATGGCTGCAGCTGTATTGGACAAGCTGCGGGGCAGGCAGGTCTGGATCGCCCACGCATACGGCGTGGTAACCCGCTATGCTCATCTGCATGAGGTGTCGGAGCAGCTGCAGGTGGGGGACCGGGTGGAGGCGGCTACTTTTATCGGCACTGTGGGAAATTCGGGGACCAGCAACGGTGCCGAGGGCAGCCAAGATGGTGCCCATCTTCACTTCGAGATCCGGCTGGGGGACGGCTACCTGGGAGAAGGGATGGATCCTGAGGCGGTGAGGTTGCTCTTGCAAAAAATACTGGAAGACAATTGACCACGCAGCTGGCGCCGCCTTGGAAGCATGGGCGTCTACCCTGAAAATAACCATGCGGAACGGTCAAGACCGTTCCCTACATCCAGAAGATTGGGTCAGGCTATTTTCATCCTTCCGATTGTGCCCCGCAGGGGCATGGGCGTCTACTCAGATGTTCAGGAAAAAAACTGCAGGTGCAGGCTGCGCGTGCGCGGGCCGTCAAATTCCACAAAAAACACGGCTTGCCAGACACCGAGGGCCAGTTTTCCCTTATTTACAGGCAGGTACAAGCTGGAGCCAAGGATTGAAGCCTTGATATGGGCGTCGCTGTTCCCCTCGGCATGCTTGTAATCTCCCATACGGGGGACCAGCTTCTCCAGAAAGGCGGCAAGGTCGCTCCTTACGGAAGGGTCGGCACCCTCATTAACCGTTACGGCAGCGGTGGTATGGGGAACAAAAAGGAGCAAGCCGCCATCTCCCGCCCGTTCCCGTTGGAGGAATTCATTTACTGCAGCGGTGATATCGCAGAATTCAACCCGATGTTTTGTTTTTACGGTCATGACGTGTTCGCGCAACACCGGAACACCTCCCATCCAGTTAAGCGTGCGAGGGAAGAAAGCGCTTTAGTCCTCTTCGCGACGGGTAAGGTAGCGCAGCATATTACGGTAGGCCCGGTGTTCGATATTGAGCACCCTGTTAATCTCCTGATAACGGGCGGATATGCTGGGTGGTGAAACACCATATTGGCCCGCCAGTTTCTGCTGAGTCAAATGCAGGAAATGAAAGCGGGCCAAAGCATATTCCAGCCCTGCCGCCCATGTTTCTTTTTTCTTGATTGTGGGTGTATGGGGATAAAGGTTGTTGATAAAATCAATCCAGATGGCCTGCACATCCTCATAAAAAAGCTCACCGTAGGCATTACTGCGGCGCATCTTCTCCAGCGTCAGCTCCAGAACATCCTGCCACTGCTCCAGCCAAAACGGCGCAATCAGCGGATAATAACCAAGGTCAACGTCCCTCAGGCAACCGTCCATATAAACAGTGACCAGGCCTCTCACGCCCATATTTTTCAATTCCAGCAGGGCCTGGATACGCATGCGCTGTTTTATCCAGGGGTTGCGCACAAATTCGCGCAGGTTCGTTTCGCCGCTTCCTTCACGCAACAGGCCGAACATGCGAATGGACTTCTCCACCAACTGGGTGTTCCGATGATAAAGGGAATACCAGAGAAGTTTGCGCATCTCCTGGCTCTCATCGTAGCTGCGCATAATCTCTTCCTGCTCGGCGCCGTACCTGCCCTTCAGCTCTGCCTTTTCCCTTTCCACCCCGGCACCATGCAAGTCCGGGTCTTCACTGCTCAGGGCAATAAGCAGATCTTCCGCCTCTTCGATCATTGCGCCGTCCTTCGCAAACTGAAGATAAAGATTCAAGTAGTAACGGGCTTTTTCCAGCTCACTGCGCATTCCGTAATTTACCGCCATTAAAAAATAACATGCGGTGAGAGAAGGGTCAAGGTGATGAACAATATGGGAAAAAATCATATTCGCTTCTTCCAGTTCACCCATGCGGCTGAGGATACAGGCCAGGTTATAATGATAAAGCGCATTATCCGGATCCACCTCTACTGTCTTGCTGAAAAAAAGCAGGGCTTTATCCAGTTTGTTTTTGCGGTAATAAAAATTACCTTTATCATAGTAATAGGCAGCCTGCCGGAGAAAGGGTACTACCTGCGGTACAGCTTTTTTTCGCTGTTTCATGAGCATCATCACCACATTCTTTACTGTTCACAACAGAATTATGCATCACTCATCCGCTTAATACTATTTCGGCAAGTTCATTCGGCAAATAAAGGTATTTGCCTGCCGCTCACCGGGAATAACCACCGGTAAAGATGCTCCGCTGCAGGAAACGATCCCGCTTCGTCCAGGCACTGTCAAGGTCCCTGTCCCTTTCCATTATCTGCACAAATTGCTTTAAGCGCGCACTGAGCAGGTCGGCGTGAAAAAGGGTAAAGGCGGCAAAGGTCTGGGGAATCTCCGGCGAACCCCATTCCTTCTCCCCGTGATGGCTGAGGATCATATGCTCCAGTTCCATCTTCAATTCCGGGGGAAAAGCAGGTATTTCCGCAATTTTTTGCCCCATCAGCTCCAACCCGATGGCTATATGCCCAAGGAGCCGCCCCCGGTCTGTTTGTTGAAAGGAAAGGCTGTTCATATTATATTCCTCGATCTTGCCCATGTCATGGAAGATGGCCCCCGCAATAAGCAGAGATTCGTTTAAATGACGCGGATAAAGGGATGCGGCATGACGGCAGAAGGCGATCACCTCCAGCGTATGCTCCAGCAGGCCCCCCAGATAGTTATGGTGGACAACACGGGCTGCCGAAGACTGTTTAAAACGCTCCACCAGACTTTCATCAGCGTAAAACCGCTGCAGTAACGCGGAAAGGTGTGGATCCCGCACCGCCGCAGCCGTAATGCTTTGCAGCTCCGACCACATCTCTTCAGGCTTACGCGTGCTGCACTGCTGGAAATAAGCCCTGTTAATTTTATCCCTTTCCACCTTTTCGTAACAACTGATATTGAGTTGGAGGCCATGGTAATCTTTTACCTCTCCCGTGATATTCAGGACATCATCGGTATTAATAGGCTCATGCACGATGGAGCGGTCCCAGATGATCCCTTTGATCGTCCCGCTGATGTCACCTAAGATAACTTTCAGGAAAGAATCACCGGAGCGGTTGAGTGAAGTAAAGGGCTGCTCACTTACATCAACCACAACAAACTGGGACTGGACATAGCTTCCTATTTTCAGGTCCTTAACAAACTGCTTGCCCAAAGGATCAGAACCTCCTTGTTGTGTATAATTCTACCTTGGCAGGCTTATTCCTGCCGCGGGGTTAAAAAGTTCCGTAAGGGGCCATAGACCGCGAAACACGGGGAGCACCGGAAAAAAAAGCAGGCGGTATGCCTGCCTTCATTGTATGCTCAGACGTTTCTGCCCGGTTAGGCAAGAGACGGCCGGGGATAGAGGCCTGCCCGCTCCACGATCTCGGGCACCACCTCTTCCCAGGCAATGGCCATAACGTGCACGCCGGCCACTCCTTCGATCTCCCGCAGACGCTGGATCGTCTCCACGGCAACCTTGATTCCTTCCTGCTTCTTGTCCTGCGCCCCTTTTATACGCGTAATCAGTTCTTCCGGCACGATCATGCCGGAAACATTGTTCTGCATGTAGCGGGCCGCACCGATGGATTTAATCGGGGTGACACCGCCGACAATATGCACTTTCTTATGCAGCCCCAGCTCCCTGACCTTCTCCATCCACTTTTCAAAGCGGTCCAGGTCGAAAATACACTGGGTCTGAACAAATTGGGCCCCTGCGGCGATTTTCTTCGCCAAGCGGTAGGGCCGGTACTCAAAGGGATCGGCAAAGGGGTTGGCCACAGCACCGATGAAAAGGGAAGGCAGGGGATGCTCCAGCTTTTCCCCGCCGATAAAGACCCCTTCATCCTGCATATTTTTTACCGCCTGGATCCACTGCATGGAATCCAAGTCATTGACGTTCTTGCTCCCCGGCTCATTGCCGAATTTGGCATGGTCCCCCTGCAGGCAGAGGAAGTTGCGTACGCCGAAACTGACCGCCCCCAGCAGGTCGCTCTGCAGGCAGATGCGGTTCCGGTCCCTGACCGTCATCTGCACAGTGGGCTCCAAACCCATTTGCATCAGTGTAGCCGCTACCCCGATACTGGAGGTGCGCACGATAGCCGTCTGGTTGTCCGTAATGTTGTAGGCATCCACGTGATTGCGCATATCATGGGCGTGATGCTTTAAAGTGGAGATGTCAGCGCTCTTTGGCGGCCCCAGTTCCCCCGAAACGGCAAAGTGACCGCTTTCCAACATTTTCTGCAGATTACTGGCTGGTTTCAACCCTGACATCCTCCCTTACCATCGTTCTCACACTGCCATGATGCGAAGTGGACCAGTCCTTCGGTGGCTGGACTGCTTCCATGCGATCCAGCATATCCATTTTTACCAGTCGATCGTAGATCAAGTGCCAGGCACACTCCACTTCCTTGCTCACTTCGCATTTGCCGTTCTGGGAACCACCGCAGGGACCGTTGAGCATGCTCTTGGAACAGCGGGTAATAGGGCATATCCCCAGGGTCAGGTCCAGCACGCAGTTGCCGCAGCCCAGGCAATTTTCCTTCCAGACACCTTGTGTCACCGGATAGCCCATAAATTGAGTGTTCAGTCCGGGGAGCACAATTTTTTCCGGGAGCTTGGCAGTCATGGCCTGCACACCCACACCACAGGCCAGGGAGAGGACGGCATCAAATTCTTCCAACCTTGCCGCATAGTCAGCGATATACTCGTACTCACACTGGCGCAGCACCGTACCCGTTTTAATCTCGCCTTTTTTACCCTCCTTTTGCCAGAGCAGGGAAAGAGCAGCTGCTGTTTCCGCCGCCTCCTTTTCTCCGCCGGAGAGACAAACCGTAACGCAGGTGCCGCACCCTAAAATGCAGACCTTTTCGTAAGGTTTGAGCATGGCAGCGATCTCCGCCAGTGGTTTCCTCTCGCCTACAATCATCCTTCCTCACCTTCCCTGATTATAAAAAATTTTAACATAGGAATCGCAATAAATATCCTTGTTCAAGAGAATCCTGGCAGTAGCAACAGCCTTAACCAATTCTTCATCACAGGCGTCGCCAATCGCTGAATCCAGGCCGCAGGCCATGGCCATCACCACAAAAATGCGGTTGATCAGCTCCCGGTTCTTCGTTCCCTGGGAAATGTTGCTAAGCCCCAGCGTCGTTTTTGGCGGCGGATCGGAGAGCAGCTTGATCTGACGCAGCGTTTCGAAGACCGCGGGACCTTGATCCTGGCCTACATTAACCGGCAGGACAATGGGATCGATATAAAGTTTGTCGATAGGAATAGCATGGGCATCGCAGTTCGCCACCAGTTCCACAGCCAGGGCAACACGGCTCTCCGCGTCTCTGGGGACACCTGTTTCATTCATAGCCAGTCCGATAATCTCGGCGCCGTATCTGGCAGCCATGGCAAAGACCCGGTCCATTTTCTCCTGTACAGCCGGAACAGAGTTAATCATGGCTGGCCCCTTGCAGATTTCCAGCCCCGCCGCGATGGCGTCGTAATCTGTGGAATCAAGGCAGAGGGGCAGCTTGCTCGCTTCCTGCGTCACCTCTACCAGCCACCGCATCGCCGCTACCCGGTCAGCTGCGGCAGGCCCGACGTTAAGATCGAGATAAGCAGCGCCCATGGCTTCCTGCCGGCGGGCCCATTCCTGCACAGGCCCGGGATCTCTCCGGCGAATTGCCCTGGCAATATCACTAAACATACCATTGATCCGCTCGCCGATAATAATCATCTTATTCCCCTTCTACAACGGGTTGTTATCACGCATCAGCCCGTCAATGGACTGTTTAAGCAGAGCCGCAGCATGGGGATGGCGTATTACCAGAATGTCCATGCCCGCCTGCAGCAAAGCCATGGCGGTTGTTGCCTCCCAGGCGAGGGAGCGCTCCAGCTGCTCACCCCAGCCTGGGTGTTCCCCGGCAGAGCCGGTCGCCTCCTTCTTGGACCAAACCTCGTTGCCCACATTGCCGATCGTGGGCATGGCCAGTATACGGTCACCGCTTAGGGAACCAATACGGATCCGCTCCATGATGGAATAGCTGTACTCCAAACCGTAACCCAAAGCGGCAACTGTTGGATCAATGACGATGCGGTCCAAAAGGGAGTTGCTCATTTCGGAGATAAGGATGTTCAGCTGTTTGGCAATATTGATATCGATGGGAGACTGGGCAATAATGGAGTGCTTATAAGCCATCGCTGCGCCGGCAAGAGACCTGTAGTTTTCCGGTTCGGCTACACCCAGCAGCAAGTTTTCACCTTCGGCAGCCTCCGCCAGCGGTCCCATAATGTCATTGTCCTTATCCCCTTTGCCGCAGCCGTAGACAATCAGAGGGACACCGACCGCAGCCAGCACCTTTTTCAAGACAGCAACGCAATCTTCCGCCGAGGCATCCCTGATCTCCGGATCGGCACTCTTGAAGCGCAGAGCAACCAGATCGGCGCCATAAACATCCACGCACTTTTTCGCCCAGGCAGCCGGATCGCCATATACATCCGCAAAAAAGACCTTCAAGTTGTCAGGCCAGTCCGCAGGTACCATATCCCAAACATCCATAGCGATAAGCGGACGATTGGGAATTTCTCCTTCAAAATGGAGAAAAGGAAGGGCTGTTTCTCCTCCCACCTTCAGCGTATGGGAGCGCGTCCCTCCGTCAGCACTGGTAGCACCCAGTACGACCTCCCGCACCTGGCCTCGATATTTTTCCTTATAAATCTCCACAGCTATCTGTTCTTCTCCTTTGTCCCTTTTGTCCATGCTATGAAGCGTGGCTCTCCGCAACAGGGCGGATCGGCGGAACGGTCAAGACCGTTTCCTACCGCTACGGTAGGTGCAAAAGTATCAGGAAAACCGCTCCCTGGCAAATTTTGTAATACCGGAGGCCTCCCGTGGCCCCACAATCACTTCCCATCCCGATTCGTCCTCCAACCTGCCTTTCAGCACAGCAACAGCGCCGGGGATGACAATTTTACGGTGCCTGACTTTCTCGTCCATATTCAGCTCTTTAATCGCCCCGGCAATCTTTTCCGCGGTAAACTTGTTGTCTGCGTATGCCGTAAGCACGGAGATGCCTCCGGTGTCCACCGCGATTATATAGCTGGGGATGCGGGTGGCATCCACCTCCCCTTCCACCAGGAAGTAGGTCAGGGAGAAGTTGGTGGTGCAGTAAACGGGAGAATCAGGGCCGGCGTCACCGATTGCGTACAGCCCGGGTTCCACAGTTACCGGCTTCTGCGGATCGGTAAAGAGGCTGGCTCTCCAGCTTAAGAGGGGCAGGAGCAGTTCTTTTTTCGTTGTGCGCACGACCAAAACGCTGGCATATTTGGCCATATACGCGGCAGCCTGAAGCAGCTCCGCCTGCTCATCATGCTCTGTGGTAAAAGCAATGGTGGGATAACCGAAAGCACGGAATTTTTTACGCACAGCCAGACGGCGGACCTGCGTCAACCGGGCGATCAGCGTACCCGTTTCCGGCGAACCGGGATCGAGGACCAGTTCACGGTAGCCGAGGGCAACAATCTTATCCACAAGCTCAGCCAGCGCATCAAGGTTTGCTGCTTTGACAGCCAGTGCACAGCCGCTGTTTTGGGCCAGTTCCGTCATCTGCACATAATTATCCGCCGTAGCGGCATAAAGGAGGGGTTTGCGGGCAGCTGCCACCGGCAGCACTGCTGCCATGGCGGCGACATCTTCGCTGACAAGGAGCAGATTTTTGGCCGTTTTGGATACAGTCCTCTCCACAGCCTCTTTAAACCTGCCTGCATCGCCGGAGGTATTGACTACCGCAACCATATCCACGGTATACTGCTGGCCGACCCGTTTAAAGGAGAGGGCATCAATAGCCTCCAGCCTTGCGGCCGGATCGTCGCTGTCGTTCAAGGTAACCGCCACGGCAGTGGGGTGGTTGAAGCGCTTATCGTGCCGGAAGAGCTCTGTTTCGTCCCCCAGTGACAAAACATTGTCACCGGCGCCTACCTTGACGAGACGAATCGGCGGAGCAGAAGCGGCAGCAAGAGCTTCTTTCGCCTCATCGGAAACGGCGGGACAGGCATCAAGAGAAATTTTCCCATTGGCAAGAGCCATGGCAAAAGCCAGACACGTGGGTAGTCCGCACTCCTTACAGTTAGTTTTGGGCAACTGCTTAAATATTTCCAACCCTGTCAAGGCCATTGCTGCTAACCCTTTCGCTGTATGCAATTAAAACCTGGTTACTATGCATGAATTTAGGGAACACGGGCGGGCACAAAAGACCCGCCCCTACGGCCGTTCCGTATGGTTGAATTTTCAGGGCAGAAATCAAATGTTTTCACCGATTTTATGTTCTGACTCCTGACTCCTGACTCCTGAAAATCAGAGCAATGGCTCCATAGCCAGAGCCGGATGGCCCTGCTCCTCAAGGAAGGGAAGGATCTCCTCCACCGTGGTGCCGACCGTTTCATCAGCGATCTTATCGACGAAGCCGGCTCCCAGTCCCTGTGCCGCGGCAGCCCTGCGCAGGTCGTCGCCGAGCCATTCTTTTAACTCTTTGGGCATCCAGACAAGGCGGGCCAGCCCGCCGTCGGCCTTAATAAATTTCCTGCTCAACAGATATGTTCGTCCATGTCCCATGAAGCCGGGTGTCTGGATGCCGCCGCCCACGGTGCCGGCTAAGGTGGAGAAATTCATACCGCAGGGGGTCATGCCGCCATGCTCCCGCGTGGTGATCATCACACCGTTGGCTTCAGGGACAATCCCCATAATACATTCAAAACAGCCGCAGGAGGTCATGGGGTGGTCCATGAAGGAATAGATGGCGCATTTATCGATATTGCCGTTGGTATTATTATAGACGAAATCGTTAACCGACTGCCAGATTCCCTGCTGCGCGTCAATCAGGCCTTCTTTTTTAATTGGCTGGTTGGGGCCGATGGGGTCGATCTCGTGGGAGGCCTTGCCGTCCAGCCAGCTCACCGCGCCGCAAAGGCCCGGCCGCTCGGGGGTAACAACGCAGACATGGTTGGGGGCAAAGGACTGGCAGAGCTTACAGGAATAGAAAAGATCCACCGCTTCGTCGGTGAGGCCGGCAAGGCGGGTATCGCGCCGGGCATAGACTTCCCGGGCTTGCTCCAGCTTTTTGGCCACCTCCTGGGGATCGGTGTATATTGTTACCTGCACCCGGTCCACGATGGCAGGGAAATCATCTTTGAACTTGGCGATGAGCAGGTCGCCGTAATGGCGGAACTTAAAGCCCTTGGCCACGCAGTCTTTGCTCACCCGGTACCAGCAGGTATTGCGCTGACCGGCATGCCAGAGGCCTTCACCGTAGTTTACGAAGTCATGGATACGGCGCTCCAGCACCCCTTCAAAGTCCTCCTGCATCTTGCGCCCGTAGATCTTCACATAGATACCGCCGCTGATCGCTGAACCTTCTTTTATCTCGTCCACATCAGGACCGATCACTTCCACTTTGCCGTCTTCAATCTCCTCCGCGTCCACCATCTTCACCAGCTCAAAGGAAGGTGTACGGGCGCCGCCAAATTCCAGGTACATATCCTTCTTGCGAATGGCCTCCCCTTCAAAAGCAGGCGCCACGGTAAAAGGCACGGGGATCTCCAGAATTTTCAGCTTAATACCCCGTAACTCCTGGGCAACCTGGACCAGGGTATCGTAGTCGGGATGGGAAATATACCAGTTGGGGATCTGTTCATCGGCAGGCAGCGCGTGGTCTACCAGCACAGGAAAACCGAGGAAGATGGCCGCGAAGTGGGCCGCAACCTGCACCGCGTCCCGCTCGCCCAAATGGAGCACAAAAGCCCGGATGCGGCGGTGCTGGTAGTCCCGCTGCTCCGTTTGCATACCGGGGGCGATCCCGCCGAAAGCTAGGCCGGCCCGGAGGGCATAGTTCAGTGCATGAATCACCTGCGTAAAGTTTCCTAAAGGGAAAGTAATAAAATCAACGCCGAGCTTAAGGCCGGCTTCGATGGCCTGTTCCACAACCTCACCGGCCATGAAGATCATAAAGCCTTTAGCTTGCAGCTCGCTGACAATCTGAAAGAGGGCTTCCGTGGACTTTGCCCGGCCCATCAGTACGGCTTGGCCGGGGATCGTCCAGTCCACCAGGAGAATACCGTAACGGCGTACTGCCGGATCGCCGAGAAAACCGGTCCACGGTGCCACGTGCGGTTTATTTTCATTGAGGTAGCGCAGGGCTTCAATAATCTCCGCCGCATAAGCCGCAGCCTCACCGCAGCGGCGCGCATGTTCAAAATCCAATACTTCGCTGATCTGGTTGCGAATGCGGTTCAGCACCGGCACCAGTTCGCCCAGTCTGGCAATCTTTTCGCCGCTTAAGCTCAGAATTACCGGAAGATAATACCCCGTATCGGGATAGCCCACCGGTCCGGCGGGGCCATACCGGCGGATGGCCTGGCTGAGCAGGATCTCCGCATAACCAGTGGCGATAATGGCCCCGTCATATACCTTTTGAAACAACGCCAGCGGCGGATTCAGCTGATCAACAGCGCCTGCATAAATCTCCTCAAAGGAACTTTCCCATGTTCTGCTTGCCGCTAACATACCACAATTCTCCTTGCTATGCGGAACGATCAAGACCGTTCCCTACTATGTGGAACGGCGCTGCTAGCCCATCACCAGCTGCAGTGCTTCCTTATTGCACGCAACAATACAAAGACCGCACCCTTTGCAGCGATTTTTATTGATCACAACTTTTTTATCAGCACTGACGGCAATTACGTTGGGATCCGGGCATACCCAGACACATGATTTGCATCCGTTACACTTTAGATCATCTACTTTAGCGCTCATATACATATCCTTTTTTCCTCCTCCTTAAAGCGCATACTCCCAAATCGCTGATTTTGCCCGTTTGATCACGTCCATATTTTTTTCGATCAGCTGAGCCAGCTTGGTAAACTTGCTTTTTAATATATCATCCAAGGCTGCGGTGGTTCCGGATGCGACAAATTTTCCGCCTCCGAATCGGTCCATCAAGGCCTCCTCCATGCCTTTATCGGTAATCATATCCGTTACGGCAAGAAATCCGCCGAGCATGGCCACATTGGTGGACAGCTCTGTTCCGGCCACGTCCACGGCAACCTGCGTCGCCGGGATATAAAATACATGCGCATCCAACTCTGCCAGCCGCGTTCTGTTGCTTGCATCCAGGGGCAGAGCCTCTGGCGAGTTGATAATGATCTTCCCCTTTTTTTGCAGTCCGTCAAAAAAAGGCATGGTGTAACATTTCCCCAGGGTAATGACATGGGGATGCATGATCATGATGATATCGGGGAAAAGCACCTCTCCCCGTTCATTAATCGGCTCACTGGAGATACGCACATAACTTTCCGCCGGGGCAAGCCTTTTCTCCGCGCCGAAAAACGGGTTAACGGTGCTGTAATGGCCGGAGCGAACTGCAGCAAAGCCAAGGATATGGGCAGCAGTAACCACTCCTTGCCCTCCCAAACCAGACATACGGACAAATGTTTTTTGCTGCATTACTGCTCTGCCTCCTCTGACTGTTGCATAAACTCCTTGGCCTCCGGCGAAAAATATTCCATCCATTGGAAAATACCCTGTTTTTCCCGTTCCCTGATCACATCCAGCGTTTCGCTGGGCTTAAACTTGTAATTGGTGGGGCAGGGAGTGTACAGCTGTACATAAGTGGGGCCGATCTCCCTAGCGATCAGAATAGCGCGGCGTATGGCCCGTTCCAGACGCTTGGGGCGGGCCGGGGCCGCTGTGGCCACGTAAGCGCACCCGGCTACCTTGGCCAGTTCCGGCATATCCACTTTCTTAAATTTTTTCCCTTTGGGCGCCATGTTCAGTACTACTCCCAATTGGCTCATGCCGCTTTCCTGGCCGCCCGTGTTACCATATGATTCGTTATCCAACATAATCGTGGTGATCTTTTCCCCCCTGAACCAGGAGTGCATCACCGCGTCCAAACCGATGTCACAGGTGGCACCGTCACCGGCCATAACCACCACATCCTTTGCCTTGTCCGGGAAACGAAGGGTGAGGGCACGCTTCAGGCCTGTGGCCACAGCGTTCTGGTTGCCGAAGAGGGAGTGGATATTATGCACCGCCACCTGGGAGAAGGCCAAAGAGTTACATCCAGTGGAGCCAACAATAACCGTATCTTCAGGGTTGGGCAAAGAAGCGAATGTCAAGCGCATGGAAAGGGCAAGGCCACACCCGGCGCAAAGAGGATGTTCTTCCAAAAGTTCCTTAAAAGTCCCCAGTTCGGCTACTCCCAGCTCTCTGCCAAAAGGGCCGTTCTCCACAAGCTCCCGGTACTCACGGGGCATTACATCCACAAAACAGGGGGAGATCTGGTAAATACTGCGCGTCATGCTTTACACCTCCTGATTACATCCACAATCATATCCGTGGGCATGGTCATTCCGCCGAAAACCTTCGGGCCCGACACCACCTTGGTATTGTCTTTTATGGTGGCCTTGACTTCCCTGGCCAGCCAGCCGACCCGGTTAAATTCGGGGACAACTACCGCCTTGCATTTATCAGTCAGCGCCCTGATCTCCTCAGTGGGGAAGGGGCGGAGACATTTAATTTTGATCAGCCCTACGTTAATCCCCTCAGCCGCCGCTGCCGCCATTGCTTCTCTGCTTTGCGACACCGCAGTGCCGCAAGCGATAATCATAATATCCGCGTCAGCGTTTACCGTTTCCACCAAGCCTTCCAGATACTGCTCAATATAGCGCCGCGCCCGGTCTGAGGCTGCCAATACCTCCTGCTGCCAGGAAGCGTGGCAGGCATAGCTGATAAAGTTGCTTTTCATCACAAATGGATCCCGCATCTGCCGCACCGGCACGTTTTCCATATCCATAACCGGAACTGGAGCACTATAGGGGTTATAAGGGGGCAGTTTCAGATCTTCCGGCGTGATCCTTACATCATCGCGGGTATGGGTGACAAAAAAGCCGTCAACAAATACACCTACCGGAATGTGTACATCGGTTTGTTCCGCAATGACAAAAGCTTTCAGGACCATATCGTAAAGATCCTGGTTGTTTTCCGCATGCAACATAATTATCCCCGTATCCAGCATATAGGCCATTTCAATCGTGTCCGGCTGGATGGTCAGGGGCGAGTTAATGCCCCTGGTGAAAAAAGCGCAGACAATAGGCAGCCGGGCGCCCGCCCAGGCTGGGAACATCTCAAAGGCCCGCATCGTCCCCGGACCGCCTGTGGCAGTAAAAACGCGCACACCGCCCATCGATGCTCCTGAAACCTCCGCCATGACCGAAAATTCATTTTCGCCGCGGAAATAGTCCTTCAGGTAGCCCTCTGCATAGGCATCACCCACCAGGTGCATGCTCTCCGACTGGGGAGTAATCGGGTAAGCGATAGCCATATCCACATTGGCCCGCTTGATTGCTTCGTTGACGGCTTCGCTGCCGGTGATAAAGAGTTTTGTCCTTTCACTCTGAAAAAACAGATAATCCGGATTTGCTACTTTTTGCGTAATCACCGGCGACACCTCCCTTTTTTTGCCTGATTATTTCTGTCAGTTTCCTTATCTCAGCCAAACCCATCCCCTGAAAGGTGATCATGGCATCTTCATGCCCCACTTCGGCACAGAAAGCTATAGTATAGCAGTCAGTTCCGCCCCTGATTATTTTCAGGGCAATGTTTGCGTAATGGCAGTGTACACCCACAAATACGCAGACGTCGATCTTGTTGTGCCAGATGGTTAGGTTGGGGTGGTTTGGATTGATCTCCTCGGCAGGGTTAATCATCGGATATTTCGGCCGGTAATCAGGCATGGGAATAATGCCGGCATTCAATTCCCCGGCCAGCTCGCATATCGCCTGCCCTTTCTCCACTACTCCCTCCTTCCAGTCCCACAGCAGCAACGGTCCAGGAAAAAAGAAGGGGTTTCGGGCGTGCAAAAGCTTGTCCGCTGCCTTTTCCATGGCCTCGTCAAGGGAAACAATTACCCCCTCCACCAGGGCCTCTTCGCTATTCCGGGGAAGGATTATGCCCATGCTGGCTGCGGCCGGAGGCAGGAAACATTCGGGGCCCGGTAAAACCTGGTAAGCATCAGTCATCGTGTTACTCCTCCATTAACAAAATTTTGCTTAAAAATTGCGCCTTATGGGCGCTTTATATATAATAAACCTATTATGCAAAAAACATCGGCAAAAAGTCAAGCCTGCCGGAGCGTCGAATATATTTTTTTTTGCCCTTTCCGCCCCGGTACCTACCAGCCGGCAGTCAAGACAGTGCCGTATCTTTCTGCCGCACCCCGCTGAATCCGCAGCTTCCAGCTCCGCCGGTCAAGGGCATCGAGAATCTTTGCCGCGGCCTGCTGCGGGTCTGTTTCCCAGATAAAATAGCCGCCGAAAACATCACGGGCAATCTGCAACAGCAGGCTGTTGACCAGTTCACTGCCGGAGACCGGCGGAATTACGCCCACATGGACCGGCAGGCCCATGGCCACGTTCCATGAACCGATGGAAAGTGATTTTTCCGTCATCGCCTCCGGCGCGCTTGCAGCAAAGGGAACCTTGGGCAGGTCAACACCCATCTCCAGTGCCATGGCGGTAGCGAGATCAGCGGCACGAGTGTTATCCACACATGAGCCCATATGGAAAACCAGCGGCAGCCCTGACGATAGCTTTTGCCCATTGCCGGCCTGCAGGCGGGCAAGAAAAGATTTAAGCCCCTCGCCTGCATAAAGGTCCACCGCTGCCGGGGTAAGCATGCCCAGCTTGGCAAACGCTCCAGCCGCACAGCCTGTCGCCAGCATAAGGACATTTTCCCTGGCAAGCTCCCTGGCAATCGTCAGATAATTATAATCCTGTGTTCCTTTCAGATTGTTGCATCCGGCAAAGAGCAGCACACCCCGCAGTTCACCGCGCTCAAGCGCCGTTGTCAGCGTTTTTACAGGACGTTCAGGCTCTATAGCAGCAAATAGCGTATAAAGCGCCTCCAGGCTGAATCCGGCCACAACCTTGCTTTTGACCGGGGGGACAAAACAGGTCAACCCTGCCCTCTCCTGGAAGGCGGCAACAGCAAGGCGGATAATCTCCCTGGCCTTCTCTTTACCATCTTCTAGCGAAAAGTCGATGAAATGTGAGCCCGGTATCCTGGCGTTCTTTGCTGTAGTGACGATCCGCGTCTTAAAACAAGCGGCGACACTTTGTATACTGGGCATGATGCACTGCACATCCACCACCATGCAGTCCAGTGCGCCGGTCATAATCGGCAACTCCTGGGAGATCACATTCGTGGCCAGGGGCACACCCTGACGCATTAAAACTTCGTTGCCGGTACAGCAGACGCCAAGAAGCTGAATGCCGGAAGCGCCAACGGAGCGGGCTTCTGCGTCCATCTCTGCGGCTGCCTGGACAACCATCTCCGAAAGCAGCGGATTATGACCATGGAGCGCAATATTCACCTTGGCTGGATCAATAATACCCAGGTTTGCTTCGCTTGTGACCGGGACGGGGGCGCCAAAGAGCACATCCGACAGGTCCGTCCCCAGGTGCATGCCCGCATAGTCGGCCAACCCGGCCTCCAGCGTCTTAAAGACCAGGCTGACCGGATCAGCATCCATCCCCATGTGTGTCTGGGAGGCAGCTGTGGCGATGGTATCAAAAATGCCGGTGGGCATGATCGCTGTCTCAAAGAACTTGCTTGCGCGTTCGGGAGTGACCGTTTTTTCCACCCATTGCACAGACCCGCCCCAGAGGCGCGTATAGTCTTGCAGTCCCAAATTGGCCAGGTCACCGAGGATTTCCAGATCGTGCCGCCCGGTTGTGCCGATGCCGAACCTTTCGGCAACGGCATGCAGCTTCTGCCGGTCCGTAACCTTATAGTCCGCAACATTACCTTGCGCCACGTCCTTTGCCGCAAGCAAAATATGCTTGGCGTGATCCGCGTGGGCGGCCGCTCCGCTCAGCACTGAGCGGAGCAGATTACGCG
>Ga0136715_1000049_pt1 | contig 22528 bp, 19 predicted proteins | sample SedPBSmetaG_FD_104916 | JGI IMG/M metagenome (GOLD analysis project Ga0136715, IMG submission 104916) | Freshwater sediment bacterial and archeal communities from Indian Creek, Illinois, USA to study Microbial Dark Matter (Phase II) -... | ecosystem: Environmental > Aquatic > Freshwater > Creek...
GGCACATTCAGATCCGAAACAGGCCCAGAATACTACCAGTACATAGCCTCACTCATCGCAACCTGGCTACTACAAGGAAAAACCATATACCATGAACTCAAAAAACTACTCACACAGGAACTCTGCCTAAAACCAAGCTTTCGGTAACAAGCCACATTGACCTTCTTAATTCGTTCTCACACAGGAACTCTGCCTAAAACCAAGCTAAACAAATACAAAAATAAGTATCTTATTTCACAAAATATCTAATTATTAGACAGCCTCGTATTCTTGAAAATTCTTTCAATTCTTTTTTTCACTGCAGAATTTGTCTTAATGGCTTTTTCGCAGCTTCATATTTTTTCTTGTAATTCTTCATTTATTTCATCAGTTTATAGTAACCCATATAAAATTTTCTGAATATCGCTGTTTGATATATTTTTTGACCTGACTCCCATCAGATGTAAGCAAAAAGTTATTCTATTGGTTTTATCAGGAGAAGACATAACAGAATATCCATTTGTAGAATGAAATCCAGTAATATTCACGGATTCACAATAATAATGTTTTTTTTGGCCTTTTTATGCCAGATTTTACTGCTGACAGAACACCATCTAACTTAAACATCTTTCTAATAAAAATCAAACGATCTAAAATATAGCTGTAAAAAGATTAAATTGAGAATAAATAAACTTACTTAAAATTCGAAATGCTGTTTTGATTTATTAAGTGATTGTGGGGGAGCGCCGGGACAGGGATTTGAACCCTGGAGGAGCATAGCTCCACGGGATCTCAAGTCCCGCGCCTTTCCTGGCTAGGCTATCCCGGCAAATGATATTGGTTTAAAGGTTTTTGGTGTATGAATTCTATTTAAAGTTAGTTATGAGTTAAACTGTAAAGATTTTGACTTGAAAGAAACACTCAAACACTCTGTGTTTGGTGCATCTGAAATCCCTCAAAATCTATGATTTTAGAGCCGCAAACACTGCGTGTTTGCCGGTTTTAGTTTCGTACAGTAGTTTCGTACAGCCACAAAAACTTGTTTTTGATGGTTCCACATTTATTTGTGTTTAACTCTTGAGTTCTATTTCTATACTCACATTATCTGGAACATTTACTTTCATGACCTGCCTCATTGCCCTTTCATCGGCGTCAATTCCAACAAGTCTTTTGTGGATTCTAAGTTCCCATTTTTCCCATGTAGCTTTTCCTTCTCCGTTTGGAGATTTTCTGGTCGGCACTACTAATTTTTTGGTTGGGAGTGGAATTGGGCCTGAAAGATCTACACCTGTACGTTCTGCTATTTTTTTCAATTGATCGCATACATACTGCAGCTTGTCTGGATCGGTTCCTGTAAGTTTAATTCTTGCCTTGTGCATTTTAATGCCTCCTGAAATAAAAAGAATGTAAATAGGGTTAACCTATTTTGCTTTAACTATGTCGATACACATTCCAGCAGCTACGGTTTGACCCATATCTCTGATAGCGAATCTTCCCATGTGTGGGATTTCTTTAATGTTTTCTATAACCATTGGTTTTGTTGGTTTGACTTTAACGAACGCAGCGTCTCCTGTTTTCAGGAAGTCAGGGTTTTCTTCTTTGACCTGACCAGTGGAGGGGTCAATTTTTTTCTGCAGTTCTAAGAAAGTGCATGCAACCTGTGCGGTGTGACAGTGGAATACTGGTGTGTAACCTACTGTGATAACACCAGGGTGCTGTAGAACAACGATTTGAGCTGTGAATTCTTTTGCAACGGTTGGTGCATTATCGGTGTGTCCTGCAACATCTCCTCTTCTGATATCGTTTTTACCAACACCTCTTACGTTAAACCCTACGTTGTCACCAGGTTCTGCCTGGTCGAGCATTTCGTGGTGCATTTCGATGGATTTAACTTCCCCGGCTTTTCCTGCTGGTTCAAATATAACAGTGTCACCTTTTTTCATTATACCTGTTTCGATTCTTCCTACTGGCACTGTTCCCACACCTGTAATTGAGTAAACATCCTGGATAGGTACTCTTAGCGGTAAGTTTGTTGGTTTTTCTGGTGCTTGGAATTCGTCGAGTGCTGGTACGAGGGCAGGGCCTTTGTACCATGGTGTGTTTTCACTTGGTTTTGTTATGTTATCTCCTTCGAATGCAGAGAGTGGTATGAAATGTATTTTAGATGGATCGTATGCTACGGTCTTGATTAATGCACCTACCTCATCTTTCAGTGTATTGTATTTTGATTCGTCGTAGTTTACAAGGTCCATTTTGTTTATTGCAATGATTAACTGGTTAATACCAAGTGTTCTTGCAAGAAAAGCATGTTCCTTGGTTTGTGGCATTATACCGTCGTCTATTGCAACTACTAAAACAGCAGCGTCTGCTTGAGATGCTCCTGTAATCATGTTTTTAACGAAGTCTCTGTGGCCTGGACAGTCCACAATTGTTAATTCGTATTTCGGAGTTTCGAACTTTGCGTGTGCAAGGTCAATTGTTACTCCTCTTTCTCTTTCTTCTGTCAGTTTATCCATGACGAATCTAAACTTGTTTTCACCTTCAGCGAGCTGCTGCTCTGCAATAGCTCCTGATTGAAGCAATACATGTCCCACAAGTGTTGATTTACCATGGTCTACGTGCCCAATAAACGCCAGGTTTATGTGTTCTTTTGCTTTAGCCATTTAATTAACCTCCATTCTAAATCATATAGATTAGTCTAACAGTTTACAGTTTTGTAACATGTGCTTATTAAGTTATCGGTATACTCTACCTTTTGGATAACTTAACATCAACATTTTTTACTTAATTAAAATCCCATAAGCAAAAATTTAGGTCTAAATAGTCAAATAAAACATGTCCCATTGAACAATAATTTAACCCAAGTAGTGGTCAGGCCCATAAGGCTCAGGACTTAATCCTTTCCTATCTCTTATCTGTCTTACAATTTGTTTTTGAAGTTCTACAGGTAATCTTTCAAATCCTGCATTTTCTGTTGACCATAGACATCTACCCTCAGTGGCAGATCTTATGTCTCCAGCAAATCCGAACATTTCTGCAACAGGTACTTTTGATTCAAGGGTCATCATGTCACCTTCCTGCTGCATATCCACGATCTGACCTCTTCTGTTTTGCACTTCTCTTGTTGCTGAACCCATGTAATCCTGTGGGGTATTGATGAATACTTTTTGTTTTGGTTCAAGTAACGTTGGGTTTGCCATCATTATAGATCCATATATTGCTTTTCTTATTGCTGGTAAAACCTGAGCCGGTCCCCTGTGCACAGCGTCCTCGTGAATTTTTGCATCCATGAGCTTTATTTTTATACCCATGACCCTTTCTCTTGCAATTGGGCCGTCGTCAAGGGCACTTTCAAAACCTTCAAGTAGAAGCTCTTTAATTTCATCCAGATACTGTATACCTCGGGTCATGTTTATGAATAAACTACGCTCGTGTACATCCCATACCTTTCTTGCTTCCTCTTTTTCAAGACCATATTCCATGAATGTTGCTACCATTTCTTTTCCTTTTACTTTGCCTTCGTTGATTTTTTTCTGTTGCAAGGCTTGGAACATTGTGTCTTCCAGTGGTTCGATTTCAATGTAGAATCTGTTGTGCTTGTTAGGTGATTTTCCTTCGACTGGTCCGGCTTTACTGGCAATGGTTTCTCTGTATACAACGATTGGGGGTGATGTTTCTATTTCTACACCTTTTTGGTCGATTCTGTATGTGATGATTTCAAGGTGAAGTTCACCCATACCTGCTATAAGGTGTTCACCTGTTTCTTCGTTAATTTCAATCCGTACTGTAGGGTCTTCCTTTCCAACCTGTCTTAAAACTTCTATGAGTTTTGGAAGGTCTTTGGTATTTTTAGCTTCAACAGCAACTGTAACTACTGGTTCTGAGACGTGTTCTAATCCTTCGAAAGCTTTGATCTTTCTTTCTGGTTCTGAGATTGTTTCTCCAGCAACAGCGTTTCTTGCACCGGTTATTGCCACAATGTTTCCTGCTGGAACCTTGTCAGTGTTGATCCTCTCTGGACCCATGTACACTCCGACCTGCTGGGTTCTTGCTTTACCCATGGAACCTACAAAGTAGATTTCAGTACCTTTTTCTATGGTTCCACCGTAAACACGGCCAGTTGCTATTTCACCAGCGTGCTTGTCGATACTGATGTTTGTAACCATTACTGCGAGTGGTGAGTCTGGACTTGTATTGAGCATACCCTGTCCTTCTTCACTTTCAATATCTCCAGCCCAGATACTTGGAACCCTGTATTTTTGAGATATGTCAGGGCTTGGCAGGTGATCTATAACCATATCAAGTAAAACTTCTGTAATCGGTGCTTTTTGAGCTAATTCTTTCTGGTTTTCATCCCTACAGTATTCGTAAATATTTTTAAAGGTTATACCTGTCTGCTGCATAATTGGAACATTTATAGCCCAGTTGTGGTATGCAGAACCAAATGCAACACTTCCATTTTCTACTTTGGCAATCCAGTCATCTTTAAGTTCTTCTGGAGCCATTGATCTTATGATCTTGTTTGCAGAAGCGATGATTTTTATGAATCTCTGTTGGAGTTCAGCATCATCTAATTTTAACTCGTTTATCAGACGATCAACCTTATTGATGAATAAAACTGGTTTAACATTTTCTTTTAGTGCCTGTCTAAGTACAGTTTCTGTTTGGGGCATGATCCCTTCAACAGCACATATTACAACGACTGCACCATCTACAGCTCTCATCGCACGTGTTACATCTCCACCAAAGTCAACGTGACCTGGTGTATCAATAAGGTTAATCAGATATTCCCTATCCTTGTATTTGTGTACCATAGACACGTTTGCTGCGTCGATGGTAATTCCTCTTGCCTGTTCTTGTTCGTCAAAATCGAGAAATCTCTGATCTCCTGCAAGTTCTGCAGATATCATTCCTGCACCAGCAAGTAAGTTATCAGATAATGTGGTTTTCCCGTGGTCAATGTGGGCTACAATTCCTATATTTCTGATGTTTTTAGGCTGGTACATCAATTCCTTAATCTTACTAATCATTTTGTCCCGTCTACTCACTATAATCACCTTGTAATTATAAAATAGTTTAAAAGCAGATATTTAACGATTTTATCATAAATTCTTTATAATCAGTGGGTTAATTTGCAGTCTTAAATGTATATACAGTGCTTTATATATTTTAGCACCATATATTTTTAAATTGAATAAAATCGTTTTTACAGGTTTAATACCTTAATATCTGCTTATTTTTTAAAATTTATTTAATTAGTGCGCAGATCTTGCAATTCTTTCTTTTTCGTCTTTTTTACCAATTGCAAAACTTCTGGTATCGTATTCAGCTGCAAGTAATAATTCATCAGCTAAACATTCTGCTGCGGATCGTTTCCTTTTAAATGAGGACTGTAGGGCACCTCTTGTTAGAAATCCCAGTGCTAAATCCACTCTTCTTTGAGGGGCGATGTCTACTGCTACCTGGTATCCGATACCACCATATTTTACTCTTGTAATTTCTTCTCTTGGAGCAGTATTTTCAACTGCTTTAACCAGTACCCGTACAGGATTTTCTTTTGATCTCCCGTTTATAACTTCGAAAGCACTTTTTACAATATTGTATGATTTGTTTTTCTTTCCTGAGTTTATATGTGTTCTCATGACTTTATTCATTAGTCTTTCCACGATTGAAACTCTTGATTTGGCGAATTGTCTTTTGACATGTCTTCCTAAGGTGTGTGGAACTATTATTTCGTCTAAGCAAATATAATTTACAAGACCAAAGTCCTCTACTTTCACCCCTTCTAAATCCCATTTATCAAAAACCTTACTCATTAAATTACCTCTCTGGTTTTGTTATAGTGTAAATTCAGCTGGTTTACCTAACTGGTTTTTCAATTTACCTAACTGGTTTTTCAATTTTACCTTTAACCATTTCTTCTAAGGATACGTTGTTTACTTTGGTAACCTTCCATCTTACTCCAGGAATATCTCCCATGGATCTTCCGGATGGTCCTCCAATTCCTTCAATCATAACTTCGTCGTGCTCATCGATAAACCCGATAGCACCGTCTCCAGGAGCAAATGCAGTTAGTTGCTTCCCATTTTTAATGAGCTGAACCCTTACACACTTTCGTATAGCTGAGTTTGGCTGCTTTGCCTCAATACCAACTTTCTCTATTACAATTCCTCTTGCCTGAGGAGCTCCTTCTAAAGGGTCAGCTTTAACATCTAACCTCAACGCTTTTCTTTTATATTCTACATCCTTCCATCTGAAGTTCTGTCTATTCTTTTTAAGTTTTTTTGCTGCAAAAAGTCCGGGCAAACGTGATTCCTCCTTAAATTAGCATTATAATTAGCAAAATAGTGTATAGTATCAAAACTGAATGGTATCTAAATTATTTTATCACAATGTTATTTATATTGTGCTGTCTTTTTGCTAAAAATCGTGCTCTTTCTATGTTTTTACCGCCTTTTCCGATGACGGTCCTTTTATTCTTTGGATCTGTCTGTATGGTGGCGATTTTTTCACCATTTTCCTTTTGAAGTATTCTGATACTTCTGACTTTGGCCGGAGCCATTAGGTTTGTGATGAATTCCACAGGATCTTCAGAGTGTTCTATGACTTCAACGCCTTTGTCAACAGTTTTTTGAACTTTAGATACTGTACTTCCTTTTTTTCCAATTGCAAGTCCCATATCCCCTTTTTTTACGAGAAAAGTTATTTTACCTGCTTCATCATCAATAATACAGTCCTTGACCATTGCGCCTGTCATGCTCTCAAAGAGTGCTATATATCTTATTTCATGTGTTGTAAATTTTATGGTCACAGAAATTACCTCATAACTTTCAAAATCTTCGATTTTGATGCAGGAGAAAACTTTCGTTTTCTCTGCCTCGAAAACCCACGGTTTTCGGCGGCCTCGAAAATTCCTACGGAATTTTCGGCGGCTTCGTGTTCGGCGGCTTCTAATATTGTAGAATCTCCTGGATCCTTAATGATAAGTATAGCAACTGTAAATGGTTTACCACATACAGAACCAAGATCTACACTTGATCCATCATAAGTGTAAACAGGAATGTCTGATAATTTTGAATAATACATCACATCATCCCTAACTTCTTCAGGGCAGTTCTTTGCAATGATCACCAGTTTTCCTTTACCTAACTTTAAAGCCTGAACAGATCTATCAGACCCTAATGTAACGGTTCCTGTGTCTACAGCAACCCTAACTCCTCTATCTACGTCCATGTATTGCCTCCTTCTCTGGTCATGAGCTGTTTAAATAAGTTTTTGCTTATCGTTTACTCTTTTTGTTTCATAATGACGCCAACAGAGCCTGTTCCAAGGGGTATTGGCTGCCCAATTATAATATTTTCAATTATTCCGGTGAGATGGTCTATTTCTCCCCTTATGCTAGCTCTTAAGAGGTGTTTTCCAGTCTCTTCAAAAGAAGCTCTTGCAAGTACACTTGCTTTCTCACCACTTATACCATGCCTTCCTATGGATTTAACAGAACCATCTGCAGTCATCATATCTGCAACCAGCATGATATGCCTTACATCTACTGTAAGACCCTGCTCTTCCATTGTATTCTGCGCTTCTCTTATTATAGCATTTCTGGCGGCTTCAATTCCCAGAACTTTCTCTATTTCATGAATGTCATTTGTTGTGGCCCTGACTTTATCAATACCTTCCATTTTTAAAACTGATCCAAGGTTTGAACCTTCTGTGTGTATAACCCATTCAGAACCTTCCTTACTAATAACTACTTTACCAATGTTCTTCACACCACTGATTTGAAGGTCACGGACCTTGTCTGCAAGAAGTCTTAACTCTCTTATAGTTGGTGCTGAAGGTTCAAAACTTAGCATATTGTTATCTATTTGAACTCTTTTAAAAGCTTTTTCTATGCGCTTCATGATGTCATCAAAATCAAGTCTTTTCTCATCGATCTTCTCTAAATCAAGTTCTACCACAACATTCATATCAGCGTAATTAAGATTAAAGTTCTTTAAAATGTCGTTCATGCTGCTTTTACCAATCTGGTTGGCTACATATCTAACAAACTCCTCGTCAGTTCTGTATTTTTCTTCAAAATAGATGGCCATTGTCGGAGTTGATATTTTCTTTCTGGCATCTACAATTTCAATCAGTCTTGGAAGACCGAGGGTAACGTTCAGTTCTGCTACCCCCGCATAGTGAAATGTTCTCATTGTCATCTGGGTACCGGGTTCACCCACAGATTGGGCTGCTATTGTGCCTACTGCTTCACCGTTTTCAACGGTTGCTCTATCGTAGGCCTTTATGATTATATCAATAAGCTCTTCCAGTTCAGCTTTATCCAGTTCATGCCTTTTGCTGGCATCCGCGATTTCTCTGATCAGGCTTTCAGGAAAGTCGGCCTTCTTCTTCTTTAAAATTTTAATTATACTTTCTAAATCCTGCACAAAACCACCCATTATTTACCTGATTTAATCCTTATCTCTTCAATTACACGGTCAATATCCACCACTTTACCGTAATCGCTCTTTGCGGGGTCTACTTTATCTTCGCCGTACATGGTCTGGATCATAACGCCTCTGTTATCTCTAACAGTTCCGTCGGGCATAACGCTTAAATCTTGGAGAGCGTTTACAAGTCTACGCTGCATGTAACCACTCTGCGCAGTACGTATCGCCGTGTCTACAAGACCTTCTCTCCCCCCCATAGCATGGAAGAAAAATTCCAGTGGGTCAAGCCCTGATTTATAACTTGAATGCACAAATCCACGTGCTTTAGCACCTAATTCTCCTTTTTTGAAGTGTGGAAGGGTTCTTTCGCTGTAACCCCTTTCTACACGACCACCACGAACTGACTGCTGACCTACACATGCTGCTATTTGTGTGAGGTTAAGCATGGAACCTCTTGCACCTGTAAGTGCCATGATTACTGCGTGGTTTTTGTTAATGTCAAAGTAGCTTTCTGCAATTACACCAGATTTATCCCTTGCTTCTCCAAGCTCCTGCATTATCTTCATCTCAAGGGTTTCTTCAAGACTTCTTCCAGGAAGAGCTTCAAGTTCTTCGTTATTATATGCTTCAATCAAGATTTCAACTTTCTCTTCTGCTCTGGATAATAGTTCTTCAATTCTTTCTTTTGCTTCCTGAGGGATTTCCTCGTCGTCTGTACTGGTTGTGAATCCTTTCTTCATTATTCCTGAAATTGCAAGTTTGGTTGCTGAATCCAGGAATTCTCTGGCTTTGTCAGTACCGTATTCTTTCACTATGAAATCAAGAATCTTTCCTGCAAATGATCCAAATGCTTTATCGTCAATTACACCACTTTTTAACTGCCCACCTTCAATTATGACATATGCATCGTTTTTACATTCCTGTTTAAGACATTCATCACATTTTCTGCAGATTTCTGCCTTGTAGACCATGTTAAGGTCTTCTGGTAATAATAATGAGAATATTTCTTTCCCGGTCCATGGTTCACCTTTAGGGTCTGGTAGGGGCTGTCCTGCTCTTTTTAAAATCTGGAAAACTTCATCTTCTTCAAATACGCTGCTCTTTCTGGTTAAAAGATATGCACCGGATATGTGGTCGTGTATTCCCCCAATAATCGGGCCACCGAATCTTGGGGAAAGAATGTGTTCCTGAACTCTCATTAATGATTTAGCTTCTGCACGTGACTCTTCTGTCTGGAGAATGTGCATATTCATTTCGTCTCCATCAAAATCAGCGTTGTAAGGAGGGCATACACAAAGGTTGAGTCTGAATGTATTGTACGGTAAAACTCTAACTTCGTGGGCCATCATTGACATTCTGTGTAATGAAGGCTGCCGGTTAAATAATACAATGTCTCCGTCTATCAAATGTCTTTCAACTCTAAACCCAACATCTAATTTTTCAATTATGGCTTCTTTGGTTTCTTCGTATACTCTAACCTTTCTTCCGTCAAGTCTTTCCACATAATTTGCTCCAGGGTGCACGTTTGGGCCGTTTCTTATATATTCTTTCATTTTTTCAATGTTCCTGGAAGTCACATAAATTGGTACAGTGACTTCTTTTGCTATCATTTGAGGAACACCGACTTCGTTAATACTTATATTTGGATCAGGAGATATAACTGTCCTTGCAGAGAAGTTAACCCTTTTACCGGATAAGTTACTTCTGAAACGCCCTTCTTTACCTTTAAGTCTCTGAGAAAGGGTTTTAAGTGGCCTTCCTGATCTGTGTCTTGCTGGGGGTACACCTGACGCTTCATTATCAAAATAAGTTGTAACATGATACTGTAAAAGTTCCCAGAGATCCTCTACAATAAGTTGAGGGGCACCTGCTTCCATATTTTCTTTTAATCTCTGGTTAATCCTCAATATGTCCACTAATTTGTGAGTTAAATCGTCTTCAGACCTTTCACCTGTTTCAAGCGTAATTGATGGTCTTACAGTTACTGGAGGGACCGGTAAAACAGTTAAAACCATCCATTCAGGTTTTGCAACCTTTGGATTTACTCCAAGAATTATGTGATATTCTTCAGGAATCTTTTCAAGCCTTTCTCTTACTTCACTTGGAGTTAGTTTATAGTTTCCCTCTACAATTGATACAGGTTTATCTATTTTAATATCTTCCTGTTCTTCCTCGCAGTGGGGACATTTATTCCTTCTTGCAACTGTATAAATTTCTTTTATGATTTCAGTGATACTTCCATCATTTTTTATTATGGTTTCAATACGATCTTTGTAATCAATGATCTCTGCATCAGTTAACAGAACTCTTGCACATTCTTTACATGTTGATCTGAGTATTTTATGAACTGTATCTGCAAAACCCACATGAATTACAGGTCTTGCTATATTGATGTGACCAAAATGTCCCTGGCAGTCACCTCCTCTTGACCCACATGACCTGCATTTAAGTCCAGGATCAATAACTCCAAGTCTTGGATCCATTAATCCTGTTTCAATAGGATACCCATCCTCATCGTAGGTGTCTGGAGTTACTATAGTGGTAACTGACATTTTTCGTATGTCTTCTGGAGACATCAGACCAAAATTAATCTGAGCGATTTTCTTTAAAATTCCTTTCAAAATATTCACTCCTTACTTTTCCCCTTTTTACCATTAAATCTTTAAATTAGTTAATTATGCTTTATCTTCAAGTATAAGTTTTGGAAATATGCACAGGCTCTTAAGCTCGTCTAATAGAAGCTTAAATGCATATGCAATCTCAACAGGGAATAAATCTGAATCTCCACATATTGGGCAGTACTTTCTCCCCCTTATCCTGTCAAAGACCCCAATCATACCACATTCTGAACATACAATGGCTTCATATTTATCTGATTCATCAAGAAGTCTTTCTTTAAGTGCTAATGCAGCACCGTGAGCAATAAGACAGTCTCTTTCCATTTCCCCAAATCTTAAACCCCCTTCTCGGGCTCTACCTTCTGTAGGTTGCCTTGTTAGGACCTGCACAGGTCCTCTTGACCTTGCATATACTTTATCAGATGTCATGTGGTGCAGTTTCTGGTAGAAAGCAACTCCTATAAATATTTCCGCTTCTATCCTTTCACCGGTTATTCCATTGTAGAGTGATTCTCGACCGGCAGTTTCAAACCCATTTTCTTTAAGAAGACTTTTAATTAACTCTTCACCGTCAGCCCCTGTAAATGGAGTCCCGTCCATTCTTCTTCCATCCATTGCACCTGCTTTTCCTGCAAGCATTTCAATAACCTGACCAACAGACATCCTTGATGGGATAGCGTGCGGATTTACAATTAAATCTGGAACTACACCCTCTGCTGTGAATGGAACGTTTTCCTGTGAAACTATAAGTCCAACAACACCCTTCTGACCGTGCCTTGATGCGAATTTATCACCAAATTCTGGTTGTCTCTGGTCACGAACCCTTATTTTGATGAGTTTACTTCCTTCAACGGTTTCTGTAACCAGTACAGCGTCAATTGTACCTTTTTCACCGTGTCTTACAGTTATGGATGTTTCACGTCTTTGCTCTGCAGGTGTTCCAAATTCGTCTATTTCTTCAAGGAACCTTGGAGGTGAAGTTTTACCTATTAAAACGTCTCCTGATTTAACTTCAACTTCTGGATTTATTATACCATCTTCATCCAGATGCCTGTAAACTTCGTCTGATCTGTATCCTCTAACGGTTTTTTCGGGTAATTCAAATTTATCTTCCTGTCCCCCAGGATATCTTCTTTCTGAAGCCTCGTATGATCTAAAGAATGATGATCTTGAAAGTCCTCTTTCAATGGATGCCTTATTAAGTACCAATGCATCCTCCATGTTGTATCCTTCATAGGACATAACTGCAACCACGAAATTCTGACCTGAGGGCCGTGCATCATAATTTGTGGCATCTATGGACCTTGTTTTAACTATAGGTAACTGTGGATGATGTAAAAGGTGGGCCCGGGTATCTGTTCTTAGGCCATAATTTGAAACGTAAAGGCCTAACGCCTGCTTTGTCATCCCTGCTTCCATGGTGTTCCTTGGGGATGAGTTGTGGTTAGCGTAAGGAATAATGCCTGCACATATCCCCAGCATTGTGGATGGGTCAATTTCAAGGTGAGTATGCTCATCTTTTAGAAAATCTTCAAACATGGCTATGTATGTGTTTTCTTCCTCTTCAGCATCAAGATATTCAATTATACCATGATTTATAAGGTCGTTCCAGTTCATTTCACCGGCTTCAACAGCTTCAATGTGCTCCTCTTTAATCATTGATTTACCCTCTTTAACCACTATAAGTGGTCTTCGTGCTCTTCCGGGGTCGTTAAAAATAAAAATTTCATCTGTTTCAGGGTAATGAGTAATGTTCATTTCGTGAGAGACCTGGCCGCTTCTCCTTTTTTCCCTCATTTCTTCTACAAAAACCTCTGGATCGTCACAGGCCCCTATAAGTTTACCATTAATATAAATTTTGCACTTTTTCACGTTTTAACCTCTCTATTTGGAACTTAAAACTCCCATTTTTTTAATCACCTTTTCAATTTCGTCTGGATCAGACCCTTCAGATATCCTGGCAAGAAGTGCAAGGTTTTTAACAAGCCCACAATTTGGTCCCTCAGGGGTTTCGTTTGGACATATCTTCCCAAACTGCGTTGGATGCAGGTCACGAGCTTCAAAATGAGGTTGACTCCTGCTTAAAGGTGATACAACTCTTTTAAGATGGGATAATGTCCCCATGTAACTTGTTCTATCAAGAAGCTGGCTTACACCAGCTCTTCCCCCAACCCAGTTTCCGGTAGCAATAGCATGCTTAATATTTTCTGTTAAAACATCAGACCTTACCGCCTGCTTTACAGAAGGTTCTTTCCCACGTGTTAAGCTTCGCTCAAGCTGGTAGGTCATATCTCTGGTTAGGCTGGTAAATGCAACTCTGAATAAATCTTCCATAAGATCTCCAGATACTCTAAGTCTTTTGTTAGCATAATGATCCTTATCATGAGGTTCACGTGTTTCAAAAATGACTTGAAGAAGCATTTCAGTCATTTCAGCCAGATAAGTTGCTTTTTCAGCCCTGTGTTCTGGTTCAACACCCATGTGTGGTAATAAATATCTGTCAATCACATCTTCAGCTCTTTTAATTCTGTATTCTTCAGTCATACCTTTCGCGACTCTGTTACCAATATATTTAACTGCATCGTATCTATTCATTACTTCTGAAGTCTGTATATCATCTATGAGAATAAATTGAATGTCCTTTTCATCTGAAACCCTGGTTACCAACTCTTCGTCAGTTTCAAGGCCAAGTGCACGCAGTAACACAACAAGTGGGATTTCTCCTGGAACGTAAGGGAATGCTATTCTAAGGAATACTCCTTTTTTCCTTGGTTTTCTGTATTCAAGTGTAATTCGAGCTCTAAATCCACTTTTTATCGAAGTTACAATTGCTCTTGCTCTTCTAACTTCCTTTCCCCCGATACGTTCGAGAATAATTTTGTTTGGAGCTATCTCTTCCATTGTTACAACTGCTCTTTCAGAACCGTTAACAATGAAATACCCTCCAGGATCCTGTGGATCTTCTCCCTTTTCTTCTAATTCTTTTTTATTTAATCCTTTTAGAGGGCATATATTTGATTTGAGCATTACCGGTAGTTCACCAATATATACAGATTTTAAAGCTGGATTTTCTTCTCCTTCCCTGAATAGGGCCATTTCCAGGTACATATGTGCAGAATAAGTTAGGTTTCTAAGTCTTGCTTCTGTTGGATATATTACACTTTTTGATCCGTCAGCTTCTTTAATAAATGGCTTTTTAATCTCTAATTTACCTGTTTCTACTTTGTATTTACCATGTTCAAGTACAATAGGTTCTGTAATATCAATTATGTCCTGTATTCTGTGGTTTACAAAGTCGTTGTAGGATTTTATGTGATGATCTACCAGTTTGTGCTGATCAAAAAATGCATCAACCAGTCCCCATGCATTTTTTTCCATTAAATTCCTCCAAAATAAATTAATTAGTCTAATACCAGTCGATAAGTTACAAACTTCCCCGCAGTATGACTTTTTCGTGTTATTTTTAAAATATCGCCAGCCTTAGCTTCAATTGCCTTACAAACAGGATCACCCTGTTTTATCTTAGGAAGCTGTTCAGGATAGATATCTAATTCTTTTATTACTTTATTTTTTTCAGATTTCGACAAAATAGTATGTTCTGGAACTAATCTGTGTTTTAAAATATCTTTTTTCACACTTTATCCTCCAGTTAAAAAATAGCGGGCCCGACGGGAATTGAACCCGCGGCCACTTGGTTAAAAGCCAAGCGCTCTGCCAGACTGAGCTACGGGCCCTAAATTAAATGGCACTTGTGTTTGGAGTGCAAAGCAAAGCATGCGAACTTCTGATTCGCTGAAAGTTTCACGCCCTGGCCGGGATTTGAACCCGAGTCGTGGGCTCGACAGGCCCACATGATAGCCCCTACACCACCAGGGCAGCTCTAAGAATGAGAGTATGTTTAGGTATATGTATACATACTTAAATACTTTTCTTTCTTTCTGGTATATATATATGCTATTATATTTTCTGGAGTATATTAATAATTTAATAATCAGAATCCCGCCTGCCGGACTTGAACCAGCAACCCTCGGATCTACAGTCCGATGCTCTGCCAAATTGAGCTAAGGCGGGATATGAAATTATTTTTTAGACTCATGCTTTAATCAATACATGATGGGACCACCCGGATTTGAACCGGAGTCTCAGGCTCCCAAAGCCCAAAGGATCGACCAAGCTACCCTATGGTCCCAAATGAAACTATTCACCTGAAGCCGCCGAAAATCTATGATTTTCGAGGCATCAAAATTCTTTGAATTTTGAAAGCCCCGGACGGGAATTGAACCCGCGACCACGAGATTACAAGTCTCGCGCTCCACCAGACTGAGCTACCGAGGCATTCTTAGGTATTTGATGTATTTACTTATAAAGTTTTTGGTATTCAATCATCATATTTAATATGTAATTACAACAATTAGTAGGTTTGGGAATTTTAAATGTTTATAAGTTGCAGTTATAAAAAGTTAATGCTTTAATTTTATTTTAATTTCTTGGACGCCACTTCCTGCAGCACTTCAACTGCTGGAAGTTTTTCACCTGCAAGCAGATTAATGGATGCGCCTCCGCCGCTACTGATGTGCGTAATACTTGAAGACAGATTCATATGATTAGCTGCTGCAGCTAAATGCCCACCCCCAATAATTGAGTTACCCTTAGATGATACAATTGCATTTAAAAGATCTTCAGTGCCTATATTAAATCCTTCTTTCTCAAAAATTCCTGCAGGACCATTTGCAAATATTGTTTTTGCATCCCTGATGCATTTAGCATATTCTGTGATTGTATCTGTACCTATATCAAATATTGGCTTGTTGGGAATTTTTTTAATGGTGTATTCCTCTCTTTTACCATCTGTACAAACAGCAACATCAACAGGTATTTTTATTTGACCTTTAAATTCCTTCAACATCTGTTTACCCTTTTTAACAAAGTCACAGTAGCCTCTATCCTTTATAAATTCCCTGTTATAATTTCTAATGTTTGTTCCTGATGCCCATAAAAATATGTTGGCAACAAGACCTGTTGTGAGTATATAATCAGCGCTTCTGTTTCTTAAAACATTTTCCATAACCATTATGGAATCATCTACCTTTATACCACCAAGTACATACACACAGGGCTTCTTGGCATTATTTACAGCGCTGTATAAAGAATTGAGTTCAGTTTCCATTACTCTTCCTGCACCGGAGGGTAGTGTTAATGCAAATCCTACAAGAGAAGGTTGAGATCTGTGGGCTGCTGCAAAGGCATCGTTTATGAAGTAATCTGCAAGAGGCGTTAACTTTCGAACCAGGTGCGTTTCAACCTGTTCCCTTGGATCTCTTTTAAGAACTTCCTCTGAATAAAAACGGACGTTCTCTAAAAGAAGTATATCCCCCTTTTTCATTTTCTTTATTCTTTCTCGAGCATTGCTTCCAAATATGTCATCAACATAGTCTACTGGGCGCTTTAAAAGATTTGAAAGTACTTCAGCATGCTGCTTGAGAGTGGTAAAATCTTTTTTTCCAGGGCGACTCTGGTGGGCAAGTACAACAGTCTTAGCACCTTTCTTTGAAATTTCATCAATTGTCCCGGCGTGCAGTTTAATTCTGGTATCATCTAAAAGAAGCCCTGTATCTGGATCTACAGGTGAATTAATATCCACCCTTACCAGAACTGTTTTATTGTCCATGTCAAAATTGTCAATAGTTAAAAACTGAAAGGACATTTTTCTACCAACTATATTTTGCTTACAAGATCAAACAGTGCCTTTTTAGGGTCATCTGCAAGGATGATTCCTGATGCAAGTAAAACTCCCTCACTTCCAAGTTCTACTGCAGCTTTCATATCATCTCCTGTGGAGATCCCTGCACCACAAAGCACTCTTACTTCTTTATTGATATTATGTATGAGTTCCACAGTTTTTTCAACAATTTCAGGCTCTGCCTGAGAAACAGGTATCCCTGATCCTATTAATTCAGGAGGTTCTATTGCTACGAAGTCAGGATTTAATGTTGCAGCAGCAGCACTTGTTTCAATATTATTTGTACAAACTACACTGCTCATTTTGAGGGAAGAAACTTTTTTGACAACTGCATCGATATTAAAAAGATGCATTCTCTGCTCTGAATGGTTTACAAGCGTGCCAACAGCTCCCGCTTCCTTCACACTTTCTGGAAGGACACTACCTGTATGTCCTCCAGCATCAACTGCATCAATGTGCTGTGCTAAGACAGGGATGTCCAATTCCTGTGATATCCTGTAAATATCGGTGTATTGTGGAGCAACCATTATATTCACACCTGTTTCTTCAGCAACACTCTGACAGCTCCTTGCAAGTTTAAGTGCATTTTTTCCTGTAGATTCTAAATATGTTTTAAAATTTAAAATTACAATTGGGGATCCTTTAATTTTCTTCATGATTACCCTCCAAAAACAGATACTATCGATTATAATGGTATTTATTTTTAACTATAAAAATGTGTTGGTATACTGATGGAGTTACATGGATTAAAAAGAGAGCTTTATGCCCTAAATGTAAGGATAATTGTTTCTTCTAAAAAAAATGAAAAAATTAAAAAAAGACAGTAAGTTGAAATTAATAGTATTTCTGCTATTACCTGTATCAAAGTTATCATCTATTATACGAATAGATAATTGTATCCGTAGCTTCTGTAAGGAGTTGTTTGCCATTCACTGTTTCTGTTCACCTGAACAGATCTGTGTCTGCTTGAATATCTTGTTGCGTATTGAATAACTCTTGATTGATATCCTGCTTCCTGGAATTTAGCGTTTAGATAATCGCTCATTGCCCAGCAATCACCTGCTCCTGCGCTTTGCATTGCAGCAGCAGTGCTTATACCGCGCCTGTAGCCATATTTAGATCCTGATCTCATGATTGTGTCTAAAGCTGGATCGTCACTCCATGATCCTGAACTGCTAGAATATGATTTATAGGTAGTTTTTCTGTATCTGTTAGTTGCTTTTACTCTCTTTGACTTATTGCTGGTCTTTTTAGCTTTCAAATTCTTTGAATTTGATGCCTTAAACAGTCTGTGTTTGACGGCTTTGACTTTTCTGCTGGTCTTTCCACTGGCCTTTACTTTTCTGCTGGATTTTGTCTTTACATTTACTTTTTTTGTTTTAGAAGCTGCGTTAACTTCCAAAACATTTTTATTTTCTTCTAAACCAATTTTTGCATTATTGTCCGATGCAACATGGTTTTCTGTCCCTACTGATGAGGGAATCATGAGCGCTGTCATACAAATTGTTAGTAACAATGCCCATGCTGTGTGTCGCTTAATTGTACCGCCTCCGTGTTCTGCAGTACTTGATGTACTTACGGAACTGTAGTGGACATAATGTAATCAAATTAAGATCATATATAAATCTTTTAATTTAATTTTCTACAAAAAGAGTTCATAAAGTGGATTTTTTAATTTAAAGCACGCTTATAGTCATTTAACAAATTATTTTAAGAAGAAGGAAACCTGGTTCCGATTTCTAATGAATTACCTTTATTCAATCTCTGTTTCCTAAAAAAAGAAATATCTGATGTTATATCATAATTATGTAGGTCAGCCAAATTATACTTCAATGTTTACAAAAACCTAAATATAATCCTAAATGGTATTAAGCGGATTTTTTGTTAAAAAACCCCTTATTATCTTTATATATGCTATAAAAACGGTTTTTATCCAAAATTTGAAAATAATGCATTACTTTAAATTCAATGACCTATTTAATTGAAGTATCAGGAATTTATAAATATAAATTATATAAAACTTCATAGGCAATAGATGATCATGTCACTTTCAGACTGGAACCTCAAGAAACTGGAAAAAATGGGATACCGATTTGTTGGCAGTAACAGACATGCTGCGGCTAAAGTGTGCCACTGGACAAAAAAAAGTATTTTAGATGAGGGGGAATGTTACAAACAAAAATTTTATGGTATAGAAAGCCATAGATGTCTGCAAATGTCTCCAAGCATTCCTTTCTGTCATCAAAAGTGTTTGTTCTGCTGGAGAGATCTTTCAGTTACTGAAACTCGGTGGAAAGGAGATTATGATGATCCTGTGGAAATAATAGATGGATGTATAACTGCCCAGAGAAAGCTGCTCTGCGGGTTTTTTGGAAATGAAAAGGCCAATAAAAAGAAGCTGGATGAGTCACAGGAACCCATAAATGCTGCAATTTCCCTTGCAGGTGAGCCGATGCTTTATCCAGAAATTGATGGTTTAATTAAGGAGTTTCACAGAAGAAACTTTACAACTTTTCTGGTTACAAATGGTATGGCTCCAGAAAAGCTTGAAAATTTACAAGAAGAGCCTACCCAGCTTTATATTTCTCTTGATGCACCTCATAAAAAGATATTTGAAAAATTATGCAATCCTCAAATTGAAAACGGCTGGGAAAATCTAAATAAAAGTCTTGACCTGATTTCAAGCTTTGACTGCAGGAAGGTGCTTAGAATGACATGTGTTAAAGATTTCAATATGAATAATGCCAGAGAATATGCAGATATTATTAAAAAGAGCAGTCCTGATTTTGTTGAAATCAAAGCATACATGTTTGTAGGATATTCCAGAAGAAGATTAAAATGGGAAAATATGCCGTCAAACCAGGAAATATATGACTTTGCAGATTCTGTTGCAGAAAAATGCGGTCTTGAAATTATGGATAAAGCTTATGAGAGTAGAGTTGTGCTTCTGGGTTAAACTCTAATTAATAAATGAAACTGTTAAAATCATATCCACAAACCATATTTTTATTAGGCACTGTATAAAAAGAAGTTTAAGAGGTGGTTTTTATGAAAAAACTGATAGCTGCCGAACACGAGGCAGAGAAAACGAAACAGCAGATTGCAGATACCATTTAAAATTCTCAGAAAGTTCAGGCTGATCTTGCAGGATTTAAACAACAGCTTCAAAATGTTTCAAGTCAGGTTAGTCCGTCTGGAGGGATTTTAGATCAAATAGTGGCTTACATAGGGGCTGTGGATTACATTAAAGGATTAATATATGGACAGTGAATATATATGGACGGTGAATAATTTTTGATTGAAAGGTGCAGTAGACAACATAGGGCATGAAACATGTATCTATCAGTCACAATTTCCTTTTCATTTTAGATAAGATTATATTCTACTAAAAACAAGATTACTACAAAAATATAATAGAGAATTATCTGGAATCAGTGATAGCATGTTAATTGCAGAGAATCATCTTCAGCTTATACTGGAATTTGCAATCATTATACATCTAGGAGTGATGCTACTTTTCAACATCATTTCAATACCCTTAAGCATGGTACTTTTCATTGCACTTGTTTTAACAGTTCTTCTTGCGGTGGTATTTGGAGTGGATGCTGGTTTTCTTTTCCTTCCCTATGTACCCCATCATGAATTCACGCATTCGTTTGGTGCCATCGCAGTTTTTGCATGGGTAACTCTTGCAGCATCTGCAAGTCTTTTAAGTGAAGTAAAAATCAAATCCACATCAATTCATGCATTATCTCTTATTTTATTTGTTGTAATAGCCATTGCAGGTGGATTAATGCATAGATCATTTTTAATTTTATGGTTCATTGGATGGATAGTTGGAGCAATTATAATGTCCAAAAGTTTCAAAAGAAGTTCAAAATTAACTCTAAAACGAATTTTAATGGCAGGTACTTCTGCATTAGCTGGGTTTGGAATTCTTGAAGTACTATCTCGAATTTTCAATGCACCTATTTTAAGTCCACTTTTAAGGGTTTTAAGGATTGAAGAGCATTCTCTTCCAAGTATTGTAATGGTTTTAAAAAACACAACTTTCTGGGGCCATGTTCAGGGGTCATGTCACTGGGGATATCAATGTCTTGGAGGTTCAGATGGATATGTTTCTCTGCCAATAAGCCTTATCCACTTTTTAACATTACCTTTCCCTCTGTTTTACGGGGTTTTAGTTGCAAAGAAGGATCATATTGACTACATGCTCCCCGGGATATTTGCAATTTCATTTGATTTTGGATACATAGCTTTTCTGGTACTTATGGGGTGGATTCTTGCTGTAGTTTGCACAGGTTTCTATATTTTAAGAAAATATAGGAGTAAAAGAATAAATAGGAGTCGCATGTATCTTGGAAGGGAGGCTCTGCTTATTGGGGCACTTTCAGCATTCATAACTCAGGCAATTGTGGGGCTTTTTATATTTAACAGGACTTTTAACGGTGCTGCAATGATAGCATTTATATTCCTTTCTGCATTAGTTATGGCCCACTCTGTGACTATAAAAAGAACACTGTAATGTGTCTGCAGTGGTGGTTTGAATTGCTTAAACTGGCACTTTCCAAGCGAATCAGGATCAACTGAAAAAAACAGATAAAAAAAGATAATATTGAAGTTAAATAAGCACTATGGACATGATGCTTCCTAAACACATATTAAATCTTTTGTCCTAATTCAAATCCCTTTTCAAGAGCTTTTAAGTTTAATTCCTTAAATTTCGGTGGCACAGCGTCAGATACTGCATTTTTTAAAGATTCTTTTGATATCAGATATCATGTTTGTGATACTAACCAATGCTCCAAGCGTTGCAACATTGGTAACTATTTTATTTCCAATATCATAGGCAGTTTGGGTGGAATGAATTGAATATATGTCTATATCATTCCCTATCAGGGAAATTAATCACCATATCAGGGTCGTAAATAAGGATTTTTCCAGCATATAAATCCTTTACATATATATCCAGGGACTCCTGTGACATTGCAACAAGTATGTCTAAATTTCTAACTTTTGGATAGTCCTTTGGATTATCGGAGATTACTACTTCTGCACGAGATATTCCTCCCCTGGTCTCTAGACCTATTGACTGGGTTTGAAAGGCATAATTATTTTCATACAGTGCAGCAGATCTCCCCAATATTATGCATAATAAAAGTATGCCCTGCCCCCAAATCCTGCAAATCTTATTTCTTTTCTCCATAATATCACATTTTAATATTCTTTAGATGTTTTTAATATCGAAGGGTACTCAATTAAACATTCGTTTTCTTTTTTGCTTTATTTATTAATACTGTGCTTGATTTAATTAATTTCATAAGTTCTATGTTGGATTTTATATTATTCATTTTTTCATAGTAGGTATAGCACTGAGACATCACTTCAATAAATGCCAATCCTCTTGTTTCAATTCCTTTTTTAATGGATTTTGACAGTTGAAACGGATGGGAAGTGGTCCATCTTGCAACATATGAAGCTCCAGAAGCTTCAGCTACCTTACATAAATCAAAAGGCCTTTCAGGATTTCCATAAGGTGTGGTGGTGGTTTTTTTTCCAGTTGGCGTTGTTGGAGAGACCTGCTCTCCAGTCATGCCATATATGTAGTTATTTACGCATATAATTGTAATATCTTATGTATTTTTCTCATATTTTTCTTTTGTTTTTTTGAGAAAATGATTTTGGATCCTTTTAATGTTATGGGAAATGACTAATAGGTTTTTTTCTGTTTCTGTTTGCGCTAAACCACGCGTGTA
>Ga0136715_1000051_pt1 | contig 22094 bp, 17 predicted proteins | sample SedPBSmetaG_FD_104916 | JGI IMG/M metagenome (GOLD analysis project Ga0136715, IMG submission 104916) | Freshwater sediment bacterial and archeal communities from Indian Creek, Illinois, USA to study Microbial Dark Matter (Phase II) -... | ecosystem: Environmental > Aquatic > Freshwater > Creek...
CAATAAATGTTTTTTTCCACATTATTATGTTAATAACTTCTTTTTTTTGTGGATATTTAAGGTGGAGGTATTTTTATTCATGTCTGAAACTCTTTCTCCCGTCTGGCATGCTGTCCTTGCTGAGCTTGAAAATCACCTCAATAAACCAAGTATAGAAACCTGGTTTAAAAATATTAAGCCGGTTTCTATGCACAATAACACGTTTGTTTTAGAGGTACCGAATGATTTTACCCGTAACTGGTTGATTAAACATTATTATAAAATTCTAATATCTTCCCTGCAAAAAATATTTAAAGAAGATTATAAAGTGCATTTTATTCTCAAGCAGGATCCCGGGATTGATAATCTTACGGAGCCCAAAAATATCGAAAGTACAATTAAAGATATGTCTTTAAAAAATAAATCCACTATACCGCAAAAAACCGGTTTTAAAGATTTATCCAGCGTCTGTAAATGGCTTAATCCCAAATACACCTTTAACAGCTTTGTGATCGGCAGTAATAACCGTCTTTCCCACGCCGCCTCCCTTGCTGTTGCGGAAAATCCTTCACAGGCGTATAACCCCCTTTTTATTTACGGCGGCGTGGGACTGGGAAAAACTCACCTTCTCCATGCTATCGGTCATTATGCGATCTCCCACAATATTAGCGATCGTGTAGTCTACCTTTCTTCTGAAAAATTTACCAACCAATTTATAAACGCAATTAGAGACAATAAAACTGTTGAATTTCGCAATAAGTACCGTAATATTGATATTTTATTAATTGATGACATCCAATTCCTCGCCGGCAAGGAGCAAACACAAGAAGAATTTTTTCATACCTTCAATGCTTTACACGAGAACAGCAGACAGATTGTTATCTCCAGCGACCGCCCGCCAAAAGAAATACCCAAACTGGAGGACCGCCTCCGCTCCCGTTTCGAATGGGGCTTGATTACGGATATACACCCCCCCGACCTGGAGACACGGATCGCCATTCTGCGTAAAAAAAGTCAAAATGAAGGAATTTTTATCCCTGACGAAATTCTTACTTTTATAGCACAAAAAATTGAAACCAATATAAGAGAACTCGAAGGTGCCCTTGTGCGTATAATTGCTTATGCCTCACTGGAGGACAAACATATCAACCTGGAATTTGCCAAAGAATCCTTAAAGGACATCCTGTCCAAAAACAAAAAAACCCAGATAAATATTGATATAATCATCAGCACCACAGCTTCTTATTTCAAAATCTCTGATCAGGAAATAAAATCCCGCCGCCGCCCGCAGAAAATTTCCTTACCCCGCCATATTGCTATGTATCTCTGCCGCGAACTGACCGATTGTTCCTTACTAAAAATCGGTGAAGCATTCGGCGGCAAAGACCATTCCACCGTAATTCACGCTCACCGAAAAATTTCCGGCGATATATTACATAATGAAGATCTGCTGCAATCAGTTAAAGATATTAAAAATTTAATAAATAATTACTAATTTTTCACCTTATTAACATCAAATTTTTATAAAATATTGATAACGCACAGTTTTTTGTGCATAATTTATTTATTTTTCGGAAATAATCTTTTTCTATGTTTAAAAAACTCTATTTTTGACACAGTAATTGTGTAGAAAAAGATGCCGTTATATCCCTGTCCTTAGCTGATTTTCACATATTAACAGAGACTATTATTATGACTTTTTTTTAAATATATAAATATATAAGAGTAAAGCGAGGTGTTTAATATTGCTTCTCACAGTACAACAAGATAAACTTTGCATGTATCTCAGTGTAGTAGAAAAAGCACTGCCTGTAAAAACAACCCTTCCTATTTTAAGAGGTCTTCTGCTGGATGTGGGTGATGATTATTTGCGTTTATGTGCCAATAATCTGGAGTTAGGTATTCAGGTAATTGATCAGGATGTGGGAATTAAGGAAAAAGGCAGTGTGGTTTTACCGGATAAAATTGTGGATATTGTACGCCAGTTGCCGGGTGACACGGTGGAGATAAAAATGGACAATAATAATCTCCGGGTAGAGATCAGTAGTGAAAATTCATTTTTTAATCTTTATGGTATGGACGCGCTTGAATTTCCCCATTTTACTGAGGAAGCGCAGTGGCGTGAATGGGACGGGCTTTCCTTTATTGCCGCTGACCTTAAAGAAATAATTAAGAAAGTTATTTTTGCGGTTTCCCATGATGAAGGTCGGCCTCTTTTTCGTGCTGTTTGCTTAAATTTTGAGGAAAGCGGCAAAATGACGGTCATAGCGACCGATACGTACCGTTTGACCCGTTTTCAGCGTTTTTACAGGTCAACTGCAGCTTTAAAGCCATTAAGTTTGCTTATTCCCGGCCGTACATTAAATGAGATAATGAAAATTATTGAGGATACAGATAGTGAAGAGATAAAATGTTTTTTTAAAGAAAATGAGATAATTTTAAAATATCGTTGTTTTACATTCAGCAGCCGGCTTATTGAGGGAAAATTTCCCGATATTGACGGAGTTTTCCCTAATAGTTTTAAAACGCGGATTAAAGCAGCCAGAAGAGATCTAGAAAAATTATTACAGCGGGCCATGCTGCTGTCCTCCGGACAAAATCAAATGATTATGTTACAAATAAAGGAAAATTATTTACAGGTTCATGTCAGTAGCGACAGTGGAAAAATGAATGAGCAGTTGAGCCTTAGTGAAAAAGAAGGTGATGATCTGGAAGGTATTTTATTGAATGCACGTTATTTAATAGAACCACTGCGCATCATCGGGGAAGAAGATGTTATTATTGAATTTAACGGCCCTCTTGGACCCTGTGTCTTCTGCCTGGATCAACAAAAAGATGGATTCGATAATATATACAGGTATCTTGTGTTGCCCATAAAAACAGAGAAGCATACTTAGAAGGGGGATTCAGGCTGTTTGTTTTTGGAAAAAATCAGCCTTCATAATTTTCGTAATTATGAGAAAGTGGAAATACAATTCAAACCGGGTATATCCCTAATTAGGGGTGAGAACGGCCAAGGTAAAAGTAATTTTCTGGAGGCTGTCTATTGTCTTTGTTTTGGCAGATCCTACAGAACAGCGCAGGATCTGGATATGGTAAACTGGAATAGGTCGTATTTTTATCTGCAGGGAATTATCTGCAGTAATAATTGCCGTTACCATATGGAGATAGGATATGAACCGGCCCGACGTAGAAAAGTAATTAAAGTGAATGGGATCAGAGAAAAAAAAGGAGGGCTGCACCGGGTTTTTCCCGTTGTTTTTTTTGTACCTGAGGATCTGGAGATAGTGCGCCGTGGTCCGGAGGAGAGAAGGCGTTTTATAGATAGGGAGCTGTGTCAGGCCAGTGCTTCTTATACTGCGGAGCTTTCTGCTTATCACCGGGCTCTCTTACAAAAAAATCGCTTACTTAAAGAAAAAATATCTTCTACTGCTCTTAGAGAACTGCTGCAGCCGTGGGATAAACAGCTAATTCAACACGGCAGCCGCATTATCTGCAGCCGTGCCGCTGCAGTGCAGAGATGGGATAAGTTAGCAGCGGTAAATTATAATGTACTATTTTATGGCCTGGAAAAACTGGCTATTAATTATATAAGCAGTACCGTTTTAGCGGATTTTTGCGCGGAGGGGGCCTCCGCTGTACAGGAAATAAGCGAAAATATGTCCCAGCAAATAAAATTAAAAGAAGGGGAGGAACGGGCAAGGGGGCATGCCCTCGTCGGCCCGCATAAAGATGATCTAATGTTTCTAATTGATCGGCGTGAAGCTAGAAAATTTGCCTCCCACGGCCAGCAAAGAAGCGCTGTCATTGCCCTGAAAGCGGCACAGGTCCAGGATTATGGTGAAACGATGGAAAAACCTCTTTTCATTATTGACGATATTTTTTCCGAATTAGACGAGCAGCGCCGCCGCCAGTGCCTGCTCCTTTTTAAAGAGGCAGCCCAGGTGTTGATGACGGTAGCAGATGGGCAAAACATAGTGAATTGCCCTAACAGTACACAAAATATTACCTCTTTTTTTTATCTCAGTCAGGGGAAAATAATGGAGGTAAAACACAGTGATTAAAGCAGGTTCAGTAATTAAAGAATTTTTTCAGCGCCGTACCCGCACTACGGCAGATGCGCGCGAGAGCATGACCTATACGCGTATCTGGCAGCATGTAATCGGTAAAAATATTGAAAGGCGCACAAGGCCTGTGGCCTTAAAAAACGGGGTCTTGTTTGTGGAGGTTGAAGACAGTGTCTGGCTTTACCAGCTTGCCCTATTAAAAGATAAAATAATCACCGACTTTAACAGCCATGCAGGTGAAGCGTTAATCAGTGATATAATGTTTCGCAATATGGGATTTTCCCTGCTATCCAACCATATTATAAAAAAAATACCGGATCCCTTTGAAAAAAAGGATTCATCCCGGCAAAAGCCGAAATTAATAAAAGAGAAATTAGATGCAGCAGAGAAAAATACGATAGAGAAAATGGTGAGCGCTGCCCCGGAACCGTTACAAAAGAGGATGTGCCGCCTCCTCGGCAGTTATTACCGGATGCAGCAATGGAAAAAAAATCAGGGGGCACAAGATTGTCCCCGCTGCCATACCCTATTTCTGGAAAAAAACGAAAGCCGGGAAAAAGAGAGCATCTGTGTCATCTGTCAGTGGGAGATTAAGGCGAAAAAATATTTATAGTAAATTATTAAATAAAATCAGGAGGCAGATGTATGTTTTTACATATCGGTGATTCGCGCGTTGTTTTTCTTAAAGAGCTAGTGGGCATCTTTAATATGAATCTTCAGGAAAACCCCGTTACTTTACAATTTTTAGAGAGTTTTCCTGCGGAAAAAGGCGTGGTAAAAGAGCTTAATACAAGTAATTCCTTTATTGTTACTACGGATAAGATTTATTATTCGCTCATCTCCCCCCTCACCCTGCAGCGCAGAGTGGAAAAAAACCTATTATAAACGCCGTTGGCAGGAGGATGGAAGATGAACGATAAAATTAACGGTGTTTATGATGAACATCAGATTCAGGTTTTGGAAGGGCTTGAAGCGGTGCGCAAACGCCCTGGTATGTACATAGGCTCCACGGAGAGCAGAGGGCTGCACCACCTTATCTTCGAGGTCGTGGATAATAGTATCGATGAAGCCATGGCCGGTTACTGTCATAATATCGAGGTGGTAATTAACGGCGATCTCTCCGTTACGGTGAGCGATGATGGCCGTGGTATACCCGTTGGTGAGCATCCCCAGCAGAAGAAGTCGGCGCTTGAAGTGGTGCTGACAATTTTGCATGCCGGGGGTAAATTCGGCGGCGAAGGGTACAAAGTAGCCGGAGGGCTGCATGGTGTGGGTCTTTCTGTGGTTAATGCCCTCTCTTGCTGGCTGGATGTGGAAGTGGAGCGTGAAGGGAATAAATTTCGGCAGCGTTACGAGAGGGGCAATCCGGTTACACCGCTGCAGACCTCCGGTAAGTCTGACCGTACCGGCACGAAAATAACCTTCATGCCCGATGATACCATCTTTGACGAAATTGCCTACGATTATGGCCTGCTTGCGCAGCGGCTGCGCGAACTGGCTTTTTTAAACAGGGGTGTTAACATTAAGTTAACGGACCGGCGCACTGCCGACGGCAAAACAGATCTTTTTGTTTTTGACGGAGGTATCAGCTCCTTTGTTTCCTTTCTGAATAAAAATAAGGATACTTTTCCCGCTAAACCCATTTATATCGAAAAGGAGAAAGATAGCTGCTGGACGGAGATTGCGCTGCAATATCACGGAGGCTACAATGAAGTGATCTATTCTTTTGCCAACAATATCCGCACGCAGGAGGGCGGCACCCATGAACTGGCCTTTAAAAGCGCCTTAACCCGCCTCGTTAACGATTATGGGCGAAAGCTTAATATGATCAAGGAAAATCAGGAAAATCTGCAGGGTGAGGATATTCGTGAAGGCCTGACCGCCGTCATCAGTGTGAAGATTCTTAACCCCCAGTTTGAGGGTCAGACAAAAACCCGTCTGGGCAATGCAGAGGTGCGGGGCATTGTGGAGGGGATCCTGCTCGGCGAGCTGGGGCATTACTTTGAAATTAACCCGCAGCTAGCGAAAAAAGTCTGCGACAAGGCTGTGCAGGCCTCCCGGGCCCGTGAGGCGGCACGCCGTGCCCGGGAGCTTACCCGCCGTAAAAATGCCCTGGAAGTGAGCAGCCTGCCGGGCAAGCTTGCTGATTGTGCCAGTAAAAACGCGGCAGAAAGCGAAATATTTATTGTTGAGGGTGACTCAGCCGGCGGATCAGCCAAGCAGGGACGGGACAGGCATTTCCAGGCCGTGCTTCCGCTGCGCGGTAAAATTATCAATGTGGAAAAAGCCCGCCTTGACAAGATCCTTGCCAATGAACAGATTCGCAACCTTATTACCGCCCTGGGCACGGGAATCGGGGAAGATTTCAACGTGGAAAAATTGCGCTACCACAAGGTTATCATTATGACTGACGCGGATGTGGACGGCTCCCATATTCGGACACTGCTCCTTACCTTTCTCTTCCGTTATATGGAGCCGCTCATTTCTCTTGGTTATATATATATTGCCCAGCCTCCTCTTTACAAGATTACCAAAAGCAAGCAGGTACACTACCTCTACCGCGAGGAAGAGCTGGAGCGGTTCATGCAGAAATTGGGTCGCCAGGGCACTGCGGTGCAGCGCTTTAAGGGCCTGGGAGAAATGAACCCGGACCAGCTTTGGGATACAACGCTGAACCGGGAAAGCCGCACCATTCTTAAGGTGGAATTGTCCGACGCGATCCTGGCCAATGAAATTTTCACTATCCTAATGGGCGACAAAGTTGAACCGAGGCGCCAATTTATTGAGCAGCACGCCCGGGATGTACGCAACCTTGACATCTAGGCCGTAGGGAACGGGTGATTCAAGAATCATGAAGCAAGAGGCAAGAAGCAAGAAACATCACGTCCTATAGGGGCGGGTCTTTGTGCCCGCCCGTCTTGACTGTTCCGGAGGGAGATATAATCTAACATGGCAGAAGAAAAAATTATTCCCATTCCGCTTGACCAGGAAGTAAAAAATTCATTCCTCGATTACGCCATGAGCGTTATCGTGAGCCGGGCCCTTCCCGACGTGCGGGACGGGTTAAAACCGGTACACCGCCGTATCCTTTTTGCTTTTTCCGAATTAGGAATGACTCCTGATAAGCCGCATAAAAAATCAGCCCGTCTGGTGGGGGAAGTCCTGGGTAAATATCACCCCCATGGCGACCAGGCGGTCTATGAGACGATGGTCCGCCTGGCCCAGCCCTTTACCACCCGTTACCTCCTGGTGGACGGGCACGGCAACTTCGGTTCCATGGACGGGGACGCGGCAGCGGCCATGCGTTACACCGAGGCCCGTCTTTCCCCCCTGGCCCTGGAGATGCTCCGGGATCTGGATAAGCATACGGTTGATTTTCGCCTTAATTTTGACGAGAGCCTGGAAGAACCTGTGGTTTTACCCTCCCGCTTCCCCAACTTGCTGGTGAACGGCTCTGCCGGGATCGCCGTGGGCATGGCCACCAACATCCCTCCCCATAACCTGGCGGAAATTATTGATGCGCTGGAGCTGCTCAGCAAAAAGCCGCAGGCAACCGATGATGAACTGCTGACGATTGTGCGAGGGCCCGATTTTCCCACCGGCGGCATCATCCTCGGTACGCAGGGGATCCGCGATGCCTATCTTACAGGCAGGGGCAGTATTCAGGTGCGGGGCAAGACCGCTGTGGAGATTGGCAGTGACGGCAAGGATAAGCTACTCATCACCGAAATTCCCTACCAGCAGAACAAGGCCGTGCTTATTGAAAAGATTGCTGAACTGGTGCGCGAGAAAAAAATCGAAGGGATCGGCGAACTCCGCGATGAATCGGACCGCAGCGGGGTGCGTATTGTCATCGAACTGCGACGCGGTTTCAAGCCTGACCTCATTTTGAATCAGCTTTTTAAATATACGCCCCTACAGCAGAGCTTCAGTGTGATCATGCTGGCCCTGACGGACGGACGGCCTAAAATATTCACCCTGCGGGAGCTGCTCTTTGCCTACCTGGAGCATCAAAAAACGGTAGTGTCCCGCCGCTCCAAATATCTCCTGGACCGCGCCCTGGAGCGGGCACACCTGCTGGAGGGTCTGCGCATCGCGCTGGATAACCTCGACCGGGTAATCGAAATTATCCGCAGCGCTCCCGACGAAAAAGAAGCGCGGCAGAACCTTATGGGAAGCTTCAGCCTGAGTGAAAAACAGGCACATGCTATCCTGGAGATGCGCCTAAGGCGGCTCACCGGATTGGAAAGGCAAAAACTGGAGGAGGAGTACCGCTCCCTGATGGAGGAGATTGCCTACCTGCGGGCTCTCCTGGCCGATGAAACGATGATTATGGGAGAAGTTAAACGGGAGCTAAAGGAAATTAAACAGAAATACGGGGATGGGCGGCTGACGAAAATTGTGGCCGCCGAAGGCGAGATCGACCTGGAAGATCTTATTCACGAAGAAAAAGTGGTGATCACACACACGCACCAGGGATACATTAAACGCATCCCCCTGGATACGTACCGCAGCCAGCACCGGGGAGGCAGGGGCATCATCGGCCAAACCATGCGGGAGAAGGATTTTGTCGAACATCTTTTTGTCTGCTCCACCAGGGATTTGCTCCTCTGTTTCAGCAACATGGGCAAGGTCTACCCCCTTAAAGTTTATGAGATCCCGGAAAGCGGGCGTACTGCCCGAGGTACGGGCAGCGTCAACCTTCTTCCGCTGGAAAAGGGGGAATATATCACTTCGGTATTCCGCAGTGTGGAGCATGGTGAGGAAGATTGCATCATCATGGCTACACAACAAGGGCTGGTGAAGAAAAGCCTGCTACGCGAGTATGCTTCCGCCCGGCGCTCCGGTCTTATTGCTCTAGGGCTCAACGCGGGCGACCAACTTATCGCGGTGCGCCATCTCAGTTGCGGTGCGGAAACGGGAGAAAGGGAGCCTGACGTGGATGTGCTGATGGCTACGACCGCCGGCCTGCTCATCCGCTTCGCCGCACGGGATTTACGTTCCATCGGACGCACTGCACGGGGGGTAAAGGGTATCGCCCTGGCCCCCGGCGAGCAGGTGGTAAATATGAACCTGCTGCCGGCCAACACTCCGGACAAAACCGCGCTGTTGCTGGTAACGGAAAGGGGGTTCGGCAAAGTCACCCGGGCCCATAAATTTCGTCCGCAGAACCGGGGCGGCAAGGGTGTGCTGGCCCTCAAGATAAATGAACAGGTGGGAAAGCTGGTCAGCTTTGCCCTTGTGCAGAAAAAGGACGAGTTTATCATTATTACCGCCCGCGGCCTGGTGATCCGTGAAAAAGTCGCCCCTGTTTCCGTGCAGGGCCGTTATGCCCGGGGCGTTACCCTGATCAAACTTTCCCCCGATGATAAAGTGGTAAATATGGCCATATTGCCCCGCGAACAAGAACCGACCGGAGGTAGTTAAGCTGAAAAAAACCCGAAAAAAAATAACTGTGCTGCCTGCTGTCTGGCCATCTTCCCAAACGGACCTTATTTTGCTATAATACATAATATTAAGTAGTAATAAAAATTAAATCGAACCATCTTATACTTGAGGAGACAGTGCCATGACAAAGAAAAAAAGAGTCGGCATTATGGACACCACATTGCGGGATGCGCACCAATCCCTTATGGCCACGCGCCTGCGCGCTGAACATATCATGCCTATTATCGGCGAGATTGACCGGATCGGCTATCATGCCCTGGAGGTCTGGGGCGGGGCCACCTTTGATACATGCCTGCGTTTTCTTGATGAAGATCCATGGGAACGGCTGGTAAAGATGCGGGAACTGGCGCCCCGCACCCCGTTTCAGATGCTGCTGCGCGGGCAAAACCTGGTAGGTTACCGGCACTATCCCGATGATGTGGTGGATGCTTTTGTCCGGCTGTCAGTGAAAAACGGCATTAACATTATCCGCATATTTGATGCCCTCAACGATACGCGCAATATGTCCCGGGCCATGACCGCGACCCGCGCGGCGGGGGCGCATGTGCAGGCCACTTTAAGCTATACGCTCAGCCCGCTGCACGATATCGATTACTTTGTCCGGCTTGCGGCTGAGCTGGAAACAATGGGAGCCGATTCCATAGCCATTAAGGATATGGCCGGATTGCTTACTCCCTATACTACCTATACGCTGGTGCGGCGCCTTAAGGAAAAGCTGACCGTTCCCGTACAGCTCCATTCCCATTTTACCAGCGGCATGGCCTTCATGGCTTATCTCAAGGGCATTGAAGCCGGCTGCGACGTGATCGATACGGCTATATCCTCCCTCTCCCTCGGCTCCTCCCAGCCTGCCACGGAGAGCATGGTGGCAGCGCTGCAAGGGACACCATATGATACAGGGTTGGATCTGGAGCGGCTCAGCCCGATTGCCGACTATTTTAAAGAGGTGCGCCGCCATTACGATATTCCTATGGATATTGTCATGGGCGTGGATACGACTGTTTTAAGCTATCAGATCCCCGGCGGCATGATCTCCAACCTTGTCTCCCAGTTGGATGCGCAAAAAGCTGCCCACCTGCTGCCTCAGGTGTTGGCGGAGGTTCCCCGTGTGCGGGCCGAGTTGGGTTATCCTCCCCTGGTTACCCCATCCAGCCAGATTGTGGGGACCCAGGCAGTGATGAACGTCCTAGCCGGCGAGCGCTACAAAATTGTCATTACGGAAGTAAAAAACTACCTGCGGGGCCTTTACGGACGTCCTCCCGGCGAGGTTGACCCCGATCTGCAGGCCCGCGTGGTCGGCGATGAACCCCCGTATACGGGCAGGCCCGCGGATCTGCTGGAACCGGCCCTGGAAAAGGAGCGGGAAGAACTGGGGAAATACATGGAGAAGGAGGAAGACCTCCTTTCCTATATCCTCTTTCCCCAGCAGGCCCTCTCCTTCTTTAAACGTCGCTGCGGCGAAATGCCGTCGCATCTGCCGCAGCAGCAGAACAGCGCCCCGTCTGCGACGGCTGCTGCGGCAGATGCCGCTTCTTCACAGCCTGCCGCGGCTGCCGCGGTGCAGCTGGATAAACTTTATACCGTGGACCAGGGACTCCTATCCTGTGAAGATAAAGAGAACTGTTTTGTCTATCCTTCGGCTTAAGGCATTTTTAGTGATTGACATTACCGGGGGCTAAGGCTATAATCAAAGGCAATTGATTGCCTGCCCAGCGATGACGGGGACAGGACCGGAGAACTTATTCCCGCAGAGAGCCGGTGGTGCTGCAAACCGGCGGAAAAGTTCCCAGGTTGCCACCCCTGAGTTCCTCCCTGAAAACATTTGTCGCGTAGGGGACGGACGGTATACCCGTTAACGTAGAGCTTTAATGCCTGAAGCGGCCTGATAAAAGGCAAGAAGGGTGGTACCGCGGAGATGACTCCTTCGTCCCATGGAAAAGGGCGGAGGAGTTTTTTAAATTATTTTCAGCGCAGGGGAGGTGAAGGCCCAAATCCCCTCTCTTTTGGGAGCCGGGCCTGCGAATGAGCTTATTGATTTATCTGGACGGCGCCTATGTGCCAAAAGAGAAAGCCTTGATTTCGGTCTATGACCACGGCTATCTCTACGGGGATGGGGTTTTTGAAGGGATCCGGGCTTATGGAGGCCGCATCTTCAAATTAACGGAGCATTTGGAAAGGCTTTATGAGGGCGCTCACCATATCATGCTGAGTATTCCCATCAACCCGGAGGAGATGGCCGCGGCCACACTGGAGACGATGCGGCGCAACAAGCTTAATGATGCTTATATCAGGATTGTGGTCTCGCGGGGGCCCGGCGACCTGGGCCTTGACCCGCGCAAGTGTTCCCGTGCCACGGTGGTGATTATCGCCGATAAAATTTCCCTCTTTCCCCAGGAGTACTACGAGCAGGGCCTCGCCGTGATTACCGCAGCCACCCGGCAGCGAAGCAGCGATACCATGGAACCGCGTATCAAATCCCTAAACTATCTTAATAACATTCTGGTGAAGCTGGAGGCCACCCATGCGGGGGTGATGGAGGCAATTATGCTCAATTCCCAGGGTTACGTGGTGGAAGGTTCTGGTTCCAATGTTTTTATCGTGAACAATAAAGGGGAGTTAATCACCCCGCCCGCTTTTTTAGGCATTCTTGAAGGTATAACCCGCAATACGGTGATTGCTTTGGCCGGCGCTGAGGGTATCCCGGTGCGTGAGGGGATCTTTACGCGTCATGATCTATATACGGCACGGGAGTGTTTCCTCACGGGCACAGCCGCGGAAATTATTCCGGTTATATCCATCGACCGTCGCAGTGTGGGTGCGGGCATTCCCGGCCCGCTGACACGGAAACTGATGGATCGTTTTCACGATTACATACGCCGGGAAGGGGCTCCCGTTTACCCGCACCAGTAGGGAACGGGCGATTCAGGAATCATAAAGGAAGAAGCAAGAAACAAGAAACATCACGCCCTGTAGGGGCGGGTCACCGTGCCCGCCCATCTTGACCGTTCCGTGTTCTTGACCGCTGCGCAAAAAGATGGGAGGAATACACATTGAAGATGAATGGGGCCCAGATGGTCCTGGCCTGCCTGGAGGCCGAGGGGGTTGAAGTTGTTTTCGGCTACCCCGGCGGGGCTGTCCTGACCCTTTATGATGAAATTTATAAGAAAGGACTGCCCCATATCCTTACCCGCCACGAGCAGGGAGCAGCCCATGCCGCTGACGGTTATGCCCGCGCCTCGGGCAAAACCGGGGTGGTAATCGCCACTTCCGGCCCCGGTGCCACCAATCTGGTAACGGGGCTTGCCACCGCGTACATGGATTCCATCCCCCTGGTGGCCATTACGGGCCAGGTCTCCCGCCCGGCAATCGGCACCGATGCCTTCCAGGAGGCGGACATAACAGGGATAACCCTTCCGATCACCAAACATAACTACCTGCTGACGGAACTGCGGGAATTGCCCCGTATCTTTAAAGAAGCATTTCATATTGCCGGCACGGGTCGTAAAGGTCCCGTACTCATAGACCTTCCCAAGGATCTGCAGGCGGAGGTGGGGGATTTCCTTTACCCCAAAAGGGCGGAGATGGCCACCTACCGCCCCACTTATGAAGGACACAGCGGTCAGATCAATAAGGCTGCCGCCGCTATCAGCAAGGCCAAAAAACCGCTCCTTTACAGCGGCGGCGGTGTAATCAGCTCAGGCGCCCACGCCGAGCTGCTGGAGTTTTCGCGGTGTACCCGCATTCCCGTTACGACGACCCTTACAGGACTGGGGAGCATTCCCTACAATTATGAGTATTACCTGGGTATGCCGGGTATGCACGGCACGTTTGCGGCCAACCATGCGCTCAACGCGGCGGACCTCATTATCGCCGTCGGCGCACGCTTTGACGACCGTGTCACCAGCAAACTGGATAGCTTTGCCGTTGGCGCCCAGGTGATCCATATCGATATCGACCCGGCGGAAATCGGCAAGAACGTTGCCGCTGCCATTCCTATTGTCGGTGACGTGAAAATGGTTTTACAGGAGCTGATCAAAGTAATAAGACCGGGAGATACGGAGGCCTGGTGCGAGCAGGTTAAGACCTGGAAAAAAGAGCGGCCCATCCGTTTTACCCAGAGCGCCGATACGCCCCTGAAGCCGCAGTATGTGATCAGCGAACTCTACCGCCTCGCCGGCGGCGATATCATTGTCACCACCGACGTGGGGCAGCACCAGATGTGGGCCGCTCAGTATTATGCCCTGGAAAAGCCGCGCACCTTTATCTCCTCCGGGGGCCTGGGGACCATGGGCTTTGGTTTTCCCGCCGCCATTGGTGCCCAGATGGCTTTTCCGGGTCGCACGGTAATCTGCATCAGCGGCGACGGCAGTTTTCAGATGAATATCCAGGAATTGGCCACGGCAAGCTGCCATAAACTCCCCGTTAAGGTTGCCATCATCAACAACCAGTATTTGGGAATGGTGCGGCAGTGGCAGGAATTTTTCTACGGCGGCCGTTACTCCCAGACCTGCCTTGCCGGCAGCCCCGATTTCGTAAAACTGGCCGAGGCCTATGGTGTTTTGGGCCTGCGTGCCCGTACCGCAGCGGAGGTCCAGGCTGTAATCGAAACAGCGTTGCGGACCCCCGGCCCTGTGGTCATGGACTTCCACGTAGACCCGCAGGAAAATGTGCTCCCGATGGTGGCGCCCAACACCCCCATTGTGGAGATGATTGGAGGGGATGCGCTATGAAAAGAATCCTGGCCATCCTGGTAGAAGACCGCCCCGGGGTTCTGACCAGAGTATCGGGCCTGTTCAGCCGGCGCGGCTACAATATTCAAAATATCGCCGTAGGACGCACTGTTGAACCAGGGGTTTCCCGTATGACCGTGACGCTGGATGCGGAACGCGTCACCGTGGAGCAGATTGTCAAGCAGTTGAACAAGCTTGTCAATGTCCTCAAGGTCAGCGATCTTACCGATGAACCCTCGGTGGGGCGTGAACTGATGCTGCTCAAAGTTAAGGCCGAGCCGGAAAAGCGGAGCGGTATCCAGCAGATGGTCAGTACCTTTCGCGCCAAGATTATCGATGTTTCTCCCGATTCCATGATCGTGGAGGTGACCGGTGACGAGACCAAGCTGCAGGCGTTTATGCTCGTGATGCAGGAGTTCGGCATTAAAGAGCTTGCCGCCACCGGCAACATCGCCCTGCTGCGCGGGACACGCACCACACGGGAGACAAAGGGGTAGAACAGTTTACAGTTTACAGTTGACGGCGGACAGAAACACTGCCCGGGGAACAGTTTTATAATACACGCACATTTTGCGCACTGAAGGAGGTTAACCGAAATGGGACAGACCATGGCGGAAAAGCTGCTGGCCCGGGCCGCCGGTAGGGAAGAGGTCTTTCCCGGCGAGCTTGTTATTGTAAAAATTGATCTGGCTCTGGGGAATGATATCACTGCGCCGGTAGCAATCAAAGAATTCGCGCGGATCGGAGTGGAGCAGGTTTTTGACCGGGAGCGTATCGCCCTTATTCCCGACCACTTCACCCCGAATAAAGACATCATGGCGGCGCAGCAGGTAAAGCTGATGCGGGAATTTGCCCGGCAGCATGGCATTGTACACTACTACGAGATCGGCCGCATGGGCGTGGAGCACGCCCTGCTGCCCGAGCTTGCTCTTGTCCTTCCGGGCGAGGTGATTATCGGAGCCGATTCCCATACCTGTACCTATGGCGCGCTGGGGGCTTTCGGTACCGGCGTCGGCAGCACGGACCTTGCGGCGGCTATGGCGACAGGGGAGCTCTGGTTCAAAGTTCCTCCCACTATTCGCATTGTTTTCGAGGGCACCCTGCCTTCTTTGGTGGGGGGCAAGGACCTCATTCTATATACAATTGGACGGCTGGGTGTGGACGGGGCCCGCGGTGCCGCCCTGGAATTTGCCGGCCCTGCCGTTGCCGCCCTGGGTATGGATGGCCGTCTCACGATCAGCAATATGGCCGTTGAAGCGGGGGCCATGGCCGGACTTATCCCTCCCGACGACGTGACGGAAGCATACCTGCGGGGCAAGGCGCGCCGCCCCTATACAGTAATCAAAGGCGATGCCGGCGCTCCTGTCCAGGCGGAGCACCGCTGGGACGTAAGCTCCCTGGAGCCCCAGGTGGCTGCCCCCTTCAGCCCGGCCAACGTTCACCCCGTTTCCCGGTTGGCGGGAACGCGCCTGGATCAGGTGGTTATCGGTTCCTGCACCAACGGCAGGCTGGACGATATGCGGGAGGCGGCGGCGATTTTAAAGGGACGCCGTGTCCATCCCCATGTTCGCCTGCTGATCATTCCCGCTACCCAGGCCGTTTATCGGCAGGCCATGCAAGAGGGCCTGCTGGAGATCTTCGCCGCCGCGGAAGCGGCGATCAGCACCCCTACCTGCGGCCCCTGCCTGGGTGGGCACATGGGCATCCTGGCGGAAGGAGAGGTGGCCCTGGCTACCACCAACCGCAATTTTGTCGGGCGTATGGGTCATCCCGGCAGTCAGGTCTATCTGTCCGGCCCGGCCGTAGCGGCGGCTTCAGCGGTAGCTGGTACGATTATTCATCCGACGGAACTTAAGTGAGGTGAAGTTATAAATGGGTATACTAACAGGCAAGATATGGAAATTTGGTGACGATGTGGATACGGATGCCATTATCCCGGCACGCTACCTCAACACCAGCGACCCGGCAGAGCTGGCCAAACATTGCATGGAGGATGTCGATCCTGCTTTCAGCGCAAAGCTATCTCCCGGCGATATCATTGTGGCCGGGAAGAATTTCGGCTGCGGCAGTTCCCGGGAACATGCTCCGCTGGCTATTAAAGCGGCCGGGATCAGCTGTGTCATTGCCGAAAGTTTTGCCGGCATTTTCTATCGCAACGCCATCAATATCGGTCTGCCCATCCTCGAAGCGGAGACAGCGGCCAGGAACCTGCGGGAGGGGAATATGGTGGAGATAGACCTGGAGAAAGGGGAGATCCGGGAACTGTCCGGGGATGTATTTTATCAGTCCGTGCCCTTTCCTCCCTTTATGCGGGAGCTCATTGCCGCCGGTGGCTTAATCAACTTTGTGCGGCAAAAAAAAGGAATTACCGGAAAAGATATATAATAAATAAAATATTAAAATAATGCAGGATTGATCCCTACTTCCGGAGGTGAAAGCGATGTCCATCTGGCGGTGTCCCGTCTGCGGCTATGAAAAAGAAGCGCGCTGCAAACCCGGCAAATGCCCGCAATGCGATGAAAAAAGGGATTTCGGCAAAAAAGACGCAGACGCAGCGCAAACTTCCAGTGGTGCGCAGGCTTCCAGCCCGCGCGCCAAAAGGAAAAAGTAACTGTATAGGAGGTGTTACCCCGTTGCCTGGTACCCCGAAAGGGGCCGGGCCGGGGCATCATGAAAAAATTTAAAACAGAGCAGATACGTAACGTCGCCCTGGTCTCGCATGGGGGGGCGGGGAAAACATCCCTGGCAGAGGCGCTCCTTTTTACCGCCGGCGCGATTAATCGCCTGGGAAGGGTTGATGCGGGCAATACCACCACTGACTTTGATGCCGACGCAATCAAACGTCAGATTACCATTGGCACCTCCCTTGCCCCCCTGGAATGGAAGGATACGAAGATTAATCTCATGGATACCCCCGGCTATTTTGACTTTATCGGTGAGGTGCAGGCCGCCCTGCGTGTGGCCGACAGCGCGGTGGTAGCTGTATGCGCTGTTTCCGGAGTGGAGGTGGGGATGGAAAAAGTATGGAGCTATGCAGATCAGTATAATCTGCCCCGCATCATCGTCATTAACAAGATGGATCGGGAGAATGCCGACTTTGACGGTGTACTCGGGCAATTAAGGAAATTCTTTGGGCTGCATGTCTTTCCTTTACAGCTCCCCATGGGTCAGCAGGAGACCTTTCGCGGCGTGGTTGACCTGGTGAAGATGAAAGCGCTCCTTTACAAGGAGGACGGCCTTTCCTTCACGGAAGGGGAGATCCCCGCCGAGCTGCTCACCCGTGCCGCAAAGCTGCGGGAGCAGCTTGTAGAGGCGGCGGCGGAATCGGATGATGGGCTTATGGAGAAGTACCTGGAAGAGGAGAAACTGAGCGAAGAGGAGATCCGGCAGGCCCTGCGCAAAGGTACCATGCAGGGAAAGATTGTTCCGGTGCTTTGCGCCGCCGCCACCCTCAATTATGCCATGCACCCCCTGCTGGACCTGATCGCCACGGCCCTGCCTTCCCCGGCGGATCGACCGTCCAGCGGCGGCACTATACCCGGCAAGGAAGGGGAAACGCAGCGGGAGGTTTCTCCAAACGCACCTTTTTCCGCCCTCGTCTTCAAAACCCAGGCAGACCCCTATGTGGGGCGTATCAATTATTTCCGTGTTTATTCCGGCTTAATTAAAGCCGATTCCCAGATCTATAATGTAAATAAAGACAAAATGGAGCGCATCGGCAACCTCTTTTTTATGCGCGGCAAAAATCAAATCATGACCGATGAAATTACGGCGGGAGATATTGGCGCCGTAGCCAAACTGGCCGTTACGACCACGGGGGATACCCTTGCCGATAAAGCCAACCCGCTGCTTTTCCCGCCCATTCAATTCCCCGTACCGGTAATCTCCTTTGCGCTGGAGCCGAAGGCGCGGGGGGATGAGGAGAAGGTCGGCGCCGGCCTGGCCCGTTTCGTTGAGGAGGATCCCACCTTCCGTGTGGAGCGGAACACGGAAACCAAACAGCTGATCGCTTCGGGCATGGGCGATATACACCTGGACGTCATTGTGGAGCGGCTGGCCAAGAAGTTTGGTGTGGAGGTTAACCTTAAAACACCGCGCGTTCCTTATAAAGAGACAATCCGCCGGGGCGCGAAAAAAGAAGGGAAATACAAAAAACAAAGCGGCGGCCGCGGTCAGTACGGCCACGTTTTCCTGGAAATAAGCCCTCTGTCCCGGGGTGAAGGCTTTGTTTTTGATGACAAGATTGTGGGCGGTGTGGTCCCCCGCCAGTATATCCCTGCCACGGAAAAGGGTGTGGTGGAAGCCATGGAAGAAGGTTCTCTTGCCGGCTACCCGATGGTGGATATGCGTGTGGCCCTCTACGACGGCTCTTACCATAACGTCGACTCCTCGGAGATGGCTTTTAAGATCGCCGCCGCGATGGCCCTGCGCGGCGCGGTGGAGCAGGCCGAGCCCGTCCTGTTGGAGCCGATTATGCATGTGGAGGTAACGGTTCCGGAAAACTATATGGGTGATATCATGGGCGACCTGAACAGCCGCCGCGGACGCATTCAGGGCATGATCCCCGGCGAAGGGCTGCAGACAATCAAGGCCCAGGTCCCCATGGCGGAGATGTTCACCTATGCTATTGAACTCCGTTCCATGACACAGGGCCGGGCCTTCTTTACCATGACTTTTTCCCATTATGAAGAGATGCCCCACCTGGAGATGGAGAAAGTTGTTACCGCCGCCAAGGCAGCCAAAGCGGAAAAAGAATAAAACCAGGGAACAGTTCCGGGCCATTGTAGGGAACGGTCTTGACCGTTCCGCCGTTTCGCAGTAGGGCCTGCAGAGGGAACAGGCGATTCAAGAAACTTCTCCGCGAATCACCGTAGGGAACGGTCTTGACCGTTCCGCACACAGGCTACCAGCCCGCAAAGAAGGGAGCAGTTTTGTTTGCAGGAAAAACTAAACGTGGCCGTTATCTTCGGCGGACGTTCCGCGGAACATGACGTGTCCCTTGTTTCCGCAGCGGCGATAATGGGCGCTTTGGACCGGCAGAAATATAATATTATTGCCGTGGGTATCTCCCGGGAAGGCCGCTGGCTGGCGGGGGGTGACCCCCTGCAGGCTCTCCGCTCTGGCAATATCCCCGGGGATTGCTCCTTTGCCACCATCGTTACCGACCCCGCAAAGCCCGGCATGATCCTGCTGGACCCCAGGGAGAGTGGGCGGATAGCGGGCTTCCTCCCCCTGGATGCTGTTTTTCCCGTGCTGCACGGCCCTTTTGGTGAAGACGGCACCATCCAGGGTCTCTTGGAACTGGCCGGCCTGCCCTATGTGGGGGCCGGTATGCTCGGCTCTGCCGCAGCCATGGACAAGGAGATTATGAAAATTCTCTTTCGCCGGTGGGATCTGCCGGTGGGAGATTATCTCCGTTTAACGGCGTCCTGCTGGAAAAACAGGGAAGATGAGCATGCCCGTGCTGTGGAGGAGACATTGGGATACCCCTGCTTTGTTAAGCCGGCCAATATGGGTTCCAGCGTGGGGATAAGCAAGGTCAGGGACCGCGGATCGCTGCTGGCGGGGGTGCGGGAAGCGCTCCGCTTTGACCGTAAGGTGCTGGTAGAGGCCTTTATCCCGGGGCGGGAACTGGAATGCAGCGTGCTCGGTGACGAAACGGCAGCTTCGGCATCCCTTCCCGGTGAGATCATTCCCTGTAACGAATTTTACGATTATCACGCCAAATATCACGATGACCGTTCCCGCCTGCTCATTCCCGCACCCGTGCCGGCCGGGGTGCGGCGCAAAGTGCAGGAATATGCCGTGCAAGCATTCCACGCGGTGGAATGCTCAGGCATGGGGCGGGTGGATTTCTTCTATGAAGAGGAAACGGGACACGTTACCCTCAACGAGATTAACACTATCCCCGGTTTTACAAATATTAGTATGTACCCCAAGCTTTGGGAGGCCAGCGGCATCCCTTTCCCCACCCTCCTTGACCGCCTCCTTGCCATTGCCCGGGAGCGAGCGGCGCAGCGTCATTCCTTAAACAACCCATATATGTGGAGCCGGCTTCCAGCCAGCTAATACACGCACAAATTTTTAATAATGAGGAGGCATATCACTAAAATGACCAGGGTTTATAATTTTAACCCGGGGCCGGCTGTTTTACCGCTGTCCGTCCTGGAAACGGCGCAGCGGGAGCTCCTTGACTACAAAGGTAACGGTATCTCCATAATGGAGATGAGCCATCGCTCGGCTCAGTTTGAGGAGATCAACAGGGAAGCGGAGTCCCTTGTCCTGGAGAATGCCGGTCTTGCGGCAGCCGATTACCGGGTGCTTTTTCTGCAGGGGGGGGCCAGCCTGCAGTTCAGTATGATCCCCATGAACCTTCTTCCCTCCGGCGCTACCGCCGATTATATCATCACGGGCAGTTTTGCTGAAAAAGCGTATCAAGAGGCCGTAAAACTCGGCAGCATACATGTTGCCGCCTCAACCAAAGCAAGCAATCACAGCATTATTCCCCGCCAGGAGGAACTGCAATTCAGCGAAAATCCGGCCTATGTACATATTACTACCAATAATACTATTTATGGGACCCAGTGGCCCTACATTCCCGATTGCGGCAGCGCTTTTTTGGTTGCGGATATGTCCAGCGACATCCTCTCCCGGGAGTTGGAGTTGAGCCGCTTTGACTTGATCTATGCCGGAGCGCAGAAGAACATGGGGCCTGCCGGGGTGACGGTGCTGATCATACGCAAAAGCATGCTGGAGCAGGCATCGGAAAACCTCCCCTCCGCCATGCTCAGCTATAAAATCCATGCCGAAAATGATTCACTCTACAATACCCCCTGCACTTTCGGCATCTACATCGTCCGGCTGGTCATGCAGTGGGTTAAGGAGATGGGCGGCGTCAAGGCGCTGGGCGCGCTAAACAGGCAAAAGGCAGCGCTCATTTATGACGTCATCGACAATAGCGGCGGTTTTTATCGCGGCCATGCCGCTATGGTTGCCCGCTCGGAGATGAATATTACCTTCCGCCTTCCCGGTGCGGAGTTGGAAAATAAATTTGTTCAGGAAGCACCTAAAGCGGGGATGATCGGCCTTAAAGGACACCGTTCCGTCGGAGGCATCCGCGCCTCCATCTATAACGCCATGCCGCTGGAAGGCTGCCAGGCGCTGGCCTCCTTTATGCAGGAATTTGCGCGGCGCAACGGCTAAAGAATCTCCCCGGGTGAATATTTCCCATAACATTGTCTGTTTTTTGCCGGTATGATAATATGATAATATGATTAAAAATGAATAAACACATTTTGATTGCTATGGTTGCGCATAAACAGGAGGTCGGTTAAGCAATGGTGGATAGGGGAACCTTCAGAGTGAAAAAGGGTATGGCTGAGATGCAAAAAGGCGGGGTGATCATGGATGTGACCAACCCCGAGCAGGCCAGGATTGCCGAATCAGCCGGCGCTGTGGCCGTGATGGCGCTGGAGCGGGTGCCGGCTGATATCCGGTCGGCGGGCGGGGTAGCCCGCATGGCTGATCCGGAGATGATTGTATCCATTATGGAAGCTGTTACTATCCCGGTAATGGCCAAGTGCCGCATCGGCCATTTTGCCGAAGCGCAAGTGCTGGAGGCTCTGGGGGTGGATTATATCGATGAAAGTGAGGTCCTTACCCCTGCCGACGAAAGCTTTCATATAAACAAACACCAATTTACCGTACCCTTTGTCTGCGGGGCACGGGATTTGGGAGAAGCGCTGCGCCGCATCGGTGAGGGGGCGGCGATGATCCGCACCGAGGGAGAACCGGGGACAGGCAATGTGGTGGAGGCGGTACGGCACTTGCGCGTTGTGATGGGGCAGATCCGGGCGGCGCTGCATGCGCC
>Ga0136715_1000052_pt1 | contig 22029 bp, 19 predicted proteins | sample SedPBSmetaG_FD_104916 | JGI IMG/M metagenome (GOLD analysis project Ga0136715, IMG submission 104916) | Freshwater sediment bacterial and archeal communities from Indian Creek, Illinois, USA to study Microbial Dark Matter (Phase II) -... | ecosystem: Environmental > Aquatic > Freshwater > Creek...
CCAACACGCATCGCCCGACAATGGATCATCTATATTAAAAGGGTTCCCCCTTAATATGTGGATTAGCCGCTTAAATGTCTGAAAAATCGCAATTTGCCAACCTCATGGCCAGCTGCAGCTGTAGATTTGTCTCCGGATCCTTCAAGTCCAAGCCCGTAATCTCCTGAATTCTGCGCAGTCTGTACTTCATCGTGCTGGGGTTAAGGTAACCTTTGCGCGCCGCTTTTAAAGTATTGCAGTTGTGCTTATAGAATAGATTCAAAGTGCTGATCAGCTGTGTTTTATGTTTTTTGTCATAATCAATAAGGGGGCCAATGGTCCTTTTCATGAATTCGCTAAAATGCTGAGGGTTGACTTCGATTAAAGAAAATATGCCCAGGTTGTCATAAGAAACGACCCGGTTTTTCGGATTTAAAGTTTTCATGATATTTAATGATGTGACCGCGTTGCGATAAGAGACAACACAATCCTCCAGCTTGTTGCAGAGCGTGCCCACGCCTATCCACCAATTTCCCTCCCGCAGCGAATAGGAGAGCCGCTCCTTTAAGGTTTCAAGGAGAGGCTTGACGCTATGTTCTTTATTATTGCATGATAGCACGATTATAATATGGTTGTTTTTTGTCAGCACAACGACATGGGGGAAGGTATCGGCGCAGAACTCCCGGATATCCTGGCACAGCTCCGGCCTGCTCCGATCATTCTGTCCCGGCATAACATCCACGGCTATTACCTGGAACATTTTTTTTAAATTAAAACCAAGCTGCAGGGCGCGGTTGTGCATCCATTCCAGGGATTCAAAATTTTCGTTCAGGACATGTTCCACGAATGTTTCTTTTAATCGTTTACTTTGTTCCACAGCAGCTCTTTCTTTTAACATTTCCAGGGCGACGATTGTAGCGCCAAGTTCCACAGCAACCTTATCCAGTGGTTTTAAATTTTTTTGGACAATCACAGCGATAATCAACCCCATTATTTGCTGTCCGGCCACAACCGGGACAATATACTGCGTTGTATCGATGTCAGGTTGCATCTCCACCGGCTTTCTTTCCTGGAAAAGCACGGAAACCTGTTGGCTGTAATCTTCATTTTCCATCAGTTCTTTGCCGCAGACAAAGCGTTTCGGCAGATTATGCATGGATGTCGCTTTTACATTGAAGTTATGATCCTCCACCTGTACCGGCGAACCGATAAAAGCTGCAAGCGTGTCACAAATGGCTTTGATGCCATCGCCTTTTAAAACCAGCCCCGTCAGCTTGTTATGCATCTCCAGGGATTTTTCCAGTATCTGGTGCTGTTTTTTAAATATTTCGTTTACCCGTTCCAGTTCATCAACCTTTGTCTGCAGCTCTTTGTCGATTTTTTCATATAGTCTGGAATTCTCCAGGGCGATGCCGAGTTGAGAGCCCAAAATCATCAGCAGCTCCTCGTCATCCTGGGTAAATGACGCCTCCTCACTTTTATTGGCCATAAGCAGGGCGCCGATAATCTTTCTGTTGGCGTAAAGGGGTATACCCAGCAGGTTTCTTTTTACTTTGGAGAACCCGTACAAATCATCGGGGCTGTAAAAGGTTGAACTCCTGTTAATTATTTCTCCCTTTTGCATGATTATTTCAATAGCTCCCTGCGGCTTTTGCACGATTTCCTCAATCAGTTCCTCTTTTGCTTCATCGGTAAAGGTGTAATGTTTAACGATCTTCAAGCCGTTTTCTTTTATCTCTTCCAGCGCCAGCAAACCCGCCTCTGCGGCAACCAGTTTTTTGGCGTATTTAATAATCTTCAGGGGCAGGCTTTCCGAATGTAACTTTAAGTTAAAAATAACCGAAGCTTCGGTTAAGATGTGCCATTGCACGACCCGTTTCCGTTCTTTCTGCAGCTCCTGGCGTAATGCTTCAACTGAGCAATCATCCCCCGCGGGGATAGATTCGCTGCCGGCTTCAATTTTGAGGCCGGCCGGATCGGCAGGAGGAGTAGGAAGGACATCGCTTTTTGCAGATCCCGGGAAATTAACGATGTTGCTGTTCTGCTTCATGAAAATTAATTACCTTCCTCTGCAAGGAATATTGCCTATTTCAAGGCAAGGCAAACATCTGTTTCTTATGTCAATATTTTAAAAATTTATACTATAGAAACAACTTATCCTATCTTTTTGATGGTGTCAATACCTAATTTGGGGAAAATTTTGGCTTAAACCTTTCACCACTTTGGACAGATCTCAAAGTAAAAGGCTCAAAAAATATATTTGCGAAATTTTTTTCTCCTTATTTTTTATTGTTGCTTTTACAGACCGACAAAAATTCTGTTTGTCTAAAGTGGTCAGATTTATTATATGAATTTTACCCCAATTTAGTTATTGACATAGCGGAAAGAGCTAGGCTATTTTATTTTAAAGAGTATGAATATTTTTTATATCCAAACAGAGCAAAAATTGGCGGCAATTTGTTCAGATTGTCAGGGATTGTTAACAAAGCGCGGATCAAACTGCTTAAATATACAAAAATATCCCGGCAAAAAAGTAATTTTCCGGTCAATGGTAGGCCGGTTTAGCAGTAGAATCAAAGCAAAAGGAGGTTTTTATGTAATGGATTTGCGGGGTTTTATCAAACGCTGTGAGGAGATCGGGGAACTGAAGCGCATTACGGTGGAAGTGGACTGGAACCTGGAGATTTCCCATATTTCCAAGCTCAATGAGGAAGGAGGCGGTCCGGCCCTCCTTTTTGAGAACGTAAAAGGCTACAGCTCACCAGTTTTGACAGGAGCTTTTGGAACCCCAAGGCGCCTTTCCATTGCCATGGGCATGGCCGACACTTATTCCATGTGTGATCTTTCTAAAGAATGGATGAAATATTCCCTGGGTAAGATTGTCCCTGCCCGGGAAGTGTCCACGGGGCCGGTATTGGAAAACATTGACTTAGCAGCTGCGGTTAATCTTGAGAAATTCCCCGTACCCAAATTTTATCCCCTGGATGGCGGTCGCTATATTGGAACGGCAGTGTTTCTGATCATTAAGGATCCGGACAGCGGCAAGGAAAATCTGGGCACTTACCGTATGCAGATGCTGGACAGCCGGCACTGCGGCGTGCAGATCCTGCCGGGCAAACGGGGTGAAAGGATCATGAAAAAGTATAAAAAAATGGGCCGGAAAATGCCTGCGGCGGCAGTTATCGGCTGTGACCCGCTGCTGTTCATGGCCGGGGCCCTGCAACAGGAAGGGGTAAGCCAGTATGACGTGGTGAGCACGATCAGGGGAGAGCCTACCGAGTATATTATAAGCGATTTTACCGGGCTGCCCATTCCGGCTACGGCGGAGATTGTCCTGGAGGGGGAGATCGACCCCAATAACTTACAGCCTGAGGGTCCCTTTGGTGAGTATACAGGTTACTATACTGATGAAATCAGTAAAGAAATCAAAAAGCCCTGCCTGGAAGTGCAGCGTGTGCTGCACCGCAACAATGCTGTTTTATGGGCCACCTCCGTGGGCAGGCCTGTTACCGATATACACATGCTGCTTGCCTTTACGCGTAATGCCTCCCTCTGGACCGACCTGGAACAGATGCGCATTCCCGGAATCCAATCCGTATATATTCCCCCCGAGTCTGCGGGACGTTTCTGGGCCATCGCTTCGGTAAAACAGAGCTACCCCGGTCATTCCGCACAGGTAGCCAACGCCATCATTGCCAGCACCACGGGAAGCTACGGCATTAAAGGGGTTATCGTGGTCGACGATGATATCAAGGCGGACGATATAGGCAGGGTACTGTGGGCCATGTCCGTACGTTATGACCCCCTGCGCGATACCGAGATCATCAAACGGGGGCGCTCTACTCCCCTTGATCCCGCACTGGATCCAAGCTCCAGCAAGCTGATTACTTCCCGTATTTTAATTGATGCCACGACCCCGTACGAATGGGAAAACAAGCCCGTGGAGATTGTCATGGATAAGGAGATGCTGGCGAAGGTTCAGTCACGCTGGAAGGAATACGGATTCTAGCAGGGAACGGTCTTGACCGTTCCGCGGGGCCTTCAAGAATCAAAAAAGGAAATTAAGAAAGGGGTAAGCAAAAATGTCTTTTGGAAAAAACTGGGATGACGCGGTAGAGCGGGCAAAAAAGATCAAGCTGGTGATCTTCGATGTGCATGGTGTGCTCACGGACAATACGGTTATTTATGACGATAGTGGTAACCGTCTGCGCGCTTTCTGCCATGAGGACGGTTTCGGCAGCAACGCGCTGATGATCTGCGGCATAGAAGTGGCCGTTATTACGCGAAAGTCCAAGACTGTGGCTGCCCGTATGGCCGATATAGGCGTCAAGCGTTACTACGAAACCAAGGAAAAAGTGGGCCAGTATGAAACACTGCTGCAAGAACTGAACATTACGGATGAAGAGGTCTGTTATGTGGGTGACGAAATTATCGACTTGGGAGTGATGCGCAGGGTGGGTTTTGCCGTGGCCCCGTCCGATGGCAAACGGCAGGCCCTTGAGGCAGCCCACTGGGTGACGGAAAAGGCCGGCGGTAAAGGCGTAGGCCGGGAGCTGGCGGAGATGATCCTGATTGCCCAGGGAAAATGGGACGGTTTCTGCGAAAAAGTAACAAGTAAGGGGTGGTGATGCTAAATTAAATGAAAAATTATTAACAAATTGTGGATCTTGGTTTAAGTCAAAAAATACAAGGAGGTTGCTCTAATGGCTTACAAGCACTATAAGGATAACCGGGAATTTATTAAGGCATTGATAGAGTCTGGGGATCTGGTTACGATTGAGCAAGAAGTGGATTGGGACATGGAGCTGGGCGCGATAGTACGCAGGGCATGCGAAAAGAAGTCACCGGCGCCGTACTTTAAAAAAATCAAGGATTACCCTGGATGGGAGGGATTTGGGGCCCCCTTGTCCACCTGGCGGAGATTAAACATCGCCATGGGGTTGGATCCGGACACTCCGATTAATGTGTTGCAGGATGAATATCTCCGCCGTATTACGGAACCGCTGGTTAAGCCGGTGGAGATTGCCCGAAATGATGCACCTTGTAAAGAAAATATTCTTACCGGCGCCGATGTGGATCTGTTTAAATTAGTCGCGCCGATGGTACACGGCGGTGATGGCGGCCGCTACCTCTGCACCTGGCATATGGTAGTGGGCGCCTCCTTGAAGGATCCAGAATTTGTAAACTGGGGCATGTACCGCCAGATGGTCTTTGATGAGACAACTATGTGCGGGCCGGTCCTTCCTTTCTCCGATATGGGTAAAATGTTTTACGGTGAATATGCCCCCTTGAATAAACCGATGCCTTTTGCCACTGTGATCGGCATGGACCCGTTGTCGGGGGTTGCTGCCTGTGCACCGTCGCCTTACCCGGAAACTGAATATACGGGGCAATTGATGGGAGCGCCGGTGGAGCTGGTAAAATGCGAGACCAGCGACCTGTTAGTCCCCGCGCACGCTGAGATTATCATTGAAGGGGAAGTTATACCTCATGTGGGAATTGAAGAAGCTCCTTTCGGTGAATACACCGGTTACAGGACTTCGCCAAGGGCGGGCCGGACGGTGTATAAAGTCAAATGTATCACCTATCGCAATAACCCCATCCTTACCGTTTCCAATATGGGTGTGCCTACAGATGAAGGCCAGCTGCTCCGCTCCTTCTCCTTGGCGCTAGAAATGAGAAAATTAATAGAAAGCCAGCAGATACCCATTTCCGGGGTATACATGCTGCCAGAGTCCACCCATCACCTGGTTGTTGTGGGGGTAAAGAACGCCTATCCGGGTATTGCCCATCAAATCGGCCACCTTGTGTTCGGCAGCAAACTGGCTCCCTGGTTCCATCAGGTGATGGTCGTGGACGAGAAGACCGATATCTATAATATCAATGAGCTAATCCACGATTTTTGCACCAAGCTCCATCCCTCCAGGGGGATCCATATCTATACGAGCCACGTGGGCACACCCCTGTATCCTTTTGCCAGTCCGGAAGACAGGAAATATGGGAAAGGCGATAAGGTCGTATTCGACTGCCTGTTCCCCTTGGATTGGCCTTTAGCGGAAACGCCGATTAAAGTTATCTTTAGCAACAAAGATATCTATCCTGAAGAGGTCCAGCAAAAGGTGCTCGGCAGCTGGAAGAGCTACGGGTTTAAAGATTAATCTGACAGGAATGTAAATGTCGCCCAAGAATTATAATATAATTAAGGAGGTAATTGTCTTGCGGCAAGAATGGGATACTTATATCCTTACAAAGCTGGTGGATGTTGAGGAAGATGTGGAAGCTCTCAGGGTCATCAGGGATCTTACACCGGGAACCCATAAATACAAGGGCAGATTTGTCAAATGCTTAATCTCCAGAGACCCCGACAAATATCCGGATCGCTTGCGCGTCCGGTTGGGCAGGGGACAGTTGACCAACCATATCTGGTCTATTAAAATCACTGAAAATGTGGAAGGTATTCCAACAAAACCTTACCATATGTCCGGCGGCATCTCCCTAAAGGAAGAATAAAGAAGATTAACAATCTTAGCATTAAGGTGGTAGATTGAAATGGAGGTAGACTTACGCAGTTTTTTAAATGCCATAAAAGAAGAAGGAGACCTGTTGCAGGTCAGTGAAGCGGTCCACCATCACTTCGAAATTACCGCCGTGCTCAAGGAGGTACTGGGAGAGCAGGGAGGCCCGGCGGTGCTCTTTGAAAACGTGGTCGACTATCCGGGGAAAAAAGTTGTGGGCAACCTGCTGGCAAGCCGCCGCAAACTGGCCCTGGCTCTGGGCTGTGCCGAAGCGGAATTGCGGGATGTTTACCTGCAAAAACGGGCTGCGGCGCTGGCGCCGGAGATGATCAAGGGGCCAGCTCCCTGCCAGGAGGAGATAATTACAGGAGAGCCGGATCTGCCGGCTCTCCTGCCCGTTCCCCTTTTTCACGAGGGTGATGGGGGCCCTTACATCACCGCCGGAGTGCTCATGGCCAAAGATCCCCTTTCCGGAAACCTGAATTCGGGAATCCACAGGCTGCAATTAAAAGGGAAAAACCGCCTCGGTGTTTTTCTGGCCAATCCCCCTATCGCCAACTATTTTCACAGCATGGAACAGCAAGGAAAGCCGCTGCCGGCAGTTGTAGCCCTGGGGTTGCACCCGGCCGAGCTATTGGCCGCAGCCGTCACGCTCAAAAGAGGGCTGCACAGCAAGCTGGAGCTCGCGGGAGCATTGGCCGGACGGCCCGTCCCCCTGGTTCCGGCCATAAGCGTGGATTTGCCAGTACCGGCGCTGGCGGAGATTATCCTGGAAGGGGAGATCCTGCCCGGTATCAGGGAAAAGGAAGGCCCCTTCGGTGAAAGCACAGGTTATTATTTTGCCGCAGAAAGCCCCGTCTTTGAGGTGCGGGCGGTAACCTGCCGCCGTGCACCTATTCTCTCCGTTATCCCGCCTTGGGGTATTGAAACGGATATCATTGTCTCCGCTTTTACCGGGGCGGAGCTGTGGCAGGAGCTAAACAGGCTGTTCCCGGAGGTGCTGGATGTGGCTTTTCTGCCCGGCTCCCTGACCTTTCAGGGGGTGATCCAGGTGGCCTCTACCCTATCCCAGCGGGAGGTGCGCCGCCTCATCCACCTGGCTCTTAACCTTGACCGGCGCCTGAAGCATCTGATCGTGGTCGATGAAGATGTGGATATCCACAGTCCCCGGGAAGTGCTCTGGGCGCTGGCCACCCGCTTTCAGGGAGGAAAAGATCTGCTTTGCCTGACGGGGCTGGAAGGCTATGTAATCGACCCTTCCACAGAAAACGGCGAAACAGCCAAGCTGGGATTTGATGCCACCGCCCGTCCGGGAGGCCCGGCAGGCGAACGCTACCGCCGTATTACCCTGCCCCGTACAGCGTTGACACGGGCCAGAGAAATTTTACACAGGAGGCATTAGCGGCCTTGCGAATAATCGTCGGCATCTCTGGAGCAACAGGCGCCATCTACGGTGTTCGAATAGTGGAGGAGCTGCATCGCCTGGGTATTGAAACCCACCTGGTAATAAGCGATGTGGGAAAGAAAACAATTGAACTGGAGACGGGATACACAGTCAGCCAGGTGGAAGAAATGGCTGCGGAGGTGCATAATATTTGCAACCTTGCTGCCTCCATCTCCAGCGGTTCTTTCCAAACAGAAGGTATGATCATCGCCCCCTGCTCGATCAAAAGCCTTTCCGCCATTGCCAATTCCTATAATGCCAATCTATTGATCAGGGCAGCCGACGTGCAGATCAAGGAGCGCCGAAAACTTGTCATGGTTGTGCGGGAGACCCCTTTGCATCTGGGGCATCTGCGCCTCATGACCGTGGCGGCGGAAACAGGAGCCATTTTGTTGCCGCCCATGCCTGCCTTTTACCACCACCCCCAAACACTGGATGATATAATCAACCAGACGGTGGGCAAGGTTCTGGACCAGTTTCATATTGAGCATAATCTTTTTAAGCGCTGGCAGGGTTGCAGTAAATGTTGTGATAATTAACAAAAATGACTCTTGACATAACTTTGGCATTAATTATAATTATAAATGAACGCACTTCATTCATCCTCATAAATGCGGCTAAATAATAAAGGGAGGAAAGACAGTTGAGCAAAGATGTTTCCTGGGGTAACGCGCAAGCGTGCGGGATTTTGGGGTTGTGCACAGTGGTTATTCCCCTTTCCGTGTTAAATCTGAGATGGATTCCTCCGGAAAGCGCACCGCTTATTATTCCCTGGCTTCTCTTCGGTGGTCTGGTGCAGGTGATCTGCGGTTTAATCGATTTTCGCAGAGGCGGCACGCTGCTGGCTACCCCCCTGCTTCTTTTTGGCTTTATGCTGTGCATTACGCCTGCCTTCGGGGTAATGGTCACGCATTGGCTTGGGGCCCCTGCTCCTGTTCCGCCTTTTCTGAATGGTGTCGGCTTTTTAGTGGTGGCTGCTTATGTTCTCGCTCTTTTATATGCCACAAGACTTGTCAGTTCGACGGTTTTCATTCTTGTTCTTTTATTGGATATCGGTCTCTGGCTTGTGGGTCTGACTTACCTTGGCGTAGTGGGCGTGGGCGTGTTCGGTTGGTACTTGCTGCTGATTTTTGCTCTGGGTATGGTTTATGTGGCCTGTGCTATTTATCTCAATGAACTTTTTGGCCGTCCCGTGCTGCCCCTGGGTGCACCGATGTTCAAGCCGCCGTCCGCAAGCGTTTCAGGCTGATACTGAGCGCAGCCAGTAATAACCTGTTATAAAACAGACCCCGGCATCTGCCATACGCCCGGGGTCTGTTTTATGCTAGCGGCAATTTCCTTCATACCATTCAACTCCACCCAAAACATGATATACTATATAAAGGAAATTTAAGGTGTGCAAGAGAGGGGGAAAAAAATGTCGAAAAATGACCGCCAATATTATTTACGTCTTTTACCCTCGGTGGAGAGAGTTTTACAGGAAAAAATGCTGCAGGAAAATCTTGTCGAATTTCCCCGTTCCGTTGCGGTGGAGGCGGTGCGGGATCTGCTGGCGCACAAAAGGCTGTTGATTTTAAATGCTGCTGCCGAAGAGCTGCCGGGATTGGAGTTTTCTTCCGCCGGGCTGGCTAAAGAGGCCTTTTTTGCTATTGTCGAGCAAACTTCGCGCCACCTGCGTCCCGTGATTAACGCCACCGGTGTGATCCTGCACACCAACCTGGGCCGTTCTCCCCTGGCACCTGCTGCGGTGCAGGCGATAAAAGAGATTGGAGAGAGCTTCAGCAATCTGGAGCTGTCCTTAAAAACCGGGAGGCGCTCCAGCCGTTATGAGCATATTGAGTCGCTGCTCTGCCAACTTACCGGCGCAGAGGCTGCCCTGGTGGTAAACAATAATGCGGGAGCGGTTTTCCTCTCGCTGAACACGCTGGCGGCCGGCCGGGAGGTTGTTGTTTCCCGGGGCGAAATGGTAGAAGTGGGGGGGAGCTTTCGCATCTCCGAGGTGATGGCTGGCAGCGGAGCGAGGCTTATGGAGGTGGGAGCGACAAACAAGTGCTTCCTGAAGGATTACCGTTCTGCTGTTAATTGGCAGACAGCCATGCTGCTTAAAGTCCATACCAGCAATTACAAGATCATGGGCTTCACCGCGGCGGTTCCGGCCCGTTTACTGGTAAAGCTGGCTGCGGAATACAATATCCCCTGTATGGAAGACCTGGGCAGCGGTGTCCTGGTGGATCTGAGCCGCTTCGGTTTGCCCCGGGAACCCATGGTCCAGGAATCTATCAGGGCGGGGGTCGACCTGGTTACCTTCAGTGGGGATAAACTGCTGGGCGGGCCCCAGGCCGGGATCATCGCCGGCAAAAAAAAGTATCTGGATCGCATCAGGGAAAACCAGCTGCTGCGGGCTTTGCGTGTGGATAAATTCACATTGGCGGCCCTGGAGGCGACGCTGCGTCTTTACTGCGACGAGGCAAAAGCCCAGCGGCAGATACCGGTGCTGCGCATGTTGACCATTTCCCGTGACGAGCTGCTCAAACGGGCGGAACACCTCTCCCGCCTCCTGACGGAACAACTGGCAGGCTTCTGCCAGGTAACTATTTCCCATGAGCATGCCAGGGTTGGGGGAGGCTCCCTTCCCCTTACAGCCATTCCCAGCATGCAAATCTGCCTGGAGGCGCCGCAGCAAAATGTGGGGCTACTGGCGGCAAAGCTGCGCCGGGCCGATCCACCGGTGATTGTGCGTGTGCATAAAAATAAGCTGCTGCTGGATCTGCGGTCCGTTATGGAGAGGGAGGACGAAATGCTGGCAGAAGCCGTGGCGCGGGCTTTGGTCTCAGGGGGGTCGCGGGAGGAAGCGGGGACGGAACAATGATCATCGGGACGGCCGGCCATGTGGACCATGGCAAGACGGAACTGATTAAGGCCCTTACGGGGGTGGATACGGACCGGTTTATTGAGGAAAAAGAACGGGGTGTATCCATTGATATAGGCTTTGCCCCCCTTAACCTGCCCGGCGGGCAGGTTGCCGGCGTTATTGATGTCCCCGGGCACGAGCGGTTTATCCACAATATGCTGGCGGGGATCGGCGGCATTGACCTGGTGCTGCTGGTGATCGATGCGCTGGAAGGCATTATGCCACAGACACGGGAACACCTGGATATCCTGGAGCTGCTGCAGATAAAAAAGGGTTTGGTGGTAATCACCAAGCAGGATCTGGTGGATACGGAGTGGCTGGAGATGGTGGTGGAGGAGGTACGGGATTACCTCCGGCACACTTTCCTTGCCGACGCTCCTATTCACACCGTTTCTTCCATTACAGGCACTGGTTTGACGGAGCTGCTGGCGGCGATCCATGAGCTGGGGGAAACTGTGCAAAAACGGGATGAAAACGCCCCCCTGTATACGCCGCTGGACCGGATTTTCTCCATATCCGGCTTCGGCACGGTGGTTACAGGCACACTGCTGACCGGCAAAGTAAAGGTGGGACAGATCGTGGAGGTGCTGCCGCCCGGGCGTGAACTGCGCATCAGAGGTATACAGGTGCACGGCGGGATGGTGGATGAGGCGGCCGCCGGACAGCGGGTTGCCGTGAATGTTCCCGGCCTGGAACGGGGGGAAGTGGCCCGCGGCAGCGTTATGGCAGCTCCCGGCTATTTTCACCTGACCCGCTTTTGTGATGCCCGGCTCAGGCTCCTGCCCGGAGCCCGGCCTTTAACAAACCTTATACCGGTGCATTTTTATCTGGGTACGGCACGGGTAACGGCACGCCTGCTTTTACTGGAGGGTGAGGAGATGGCGCCTGCTACGGAAGGATTTGTGCAGTGCCGCCTGGATAAGCCTCTGGTGGTACGGCGGGGCGACCGTTTTATTGTAAGATCCTATTCCCCCATGGTTACCATCGGCGGCGGGATTATTCTTGACGACCAGCCTCCCCGTCACCGGCGTTTCCGTCCAGAGGTGCTGGCACGTCTGGAAGAGCTGGAGCAGGAAGATCCCCGACCATTTGTCCTGCAGAAATTAAAAGGTGCGGGTGGGACAACGCTTATGGAGCTTTCACATTTGGTCCACTTAAGCGCGGAACAATTAAAGGGAATACTGGAGAGCTCTATCCAGGAGGGAGATGTGGCCAGTCTTGGCGAGCTTTATGTAACCGGGGAGACACGGGCGGCCTGGGAACAGACGGTTCGGGAAAGGCTGGAGCAGTTTCACCGGGAGAAACCGCTGCTGCCGGGAATGGCCAAGTCACTGTTGGGTGGTTTTTTGCCCCGCAAAGCGGCTGGCCGGCCTTACGATGCCTTGCTGGAACAGCTGAAAAAGCAGGGCCTGGTTATGATCAGCGGTGAACTTGTGACGCTGGAGGGTTTTATCCCTCAACCAACACCCGGACAGGAGGAAAAGTTAAAAGAGCTGCTGGCTGTTTTACAAAAAGCTGGCATGAGCCCGCCTCCACTCAGGGAGCTTTGGCCGCTGCTGGCTATAAAGAAAGAAGACGGTGAAATGCTGCTGGATTATCTGCTCTGGCAGAAGCAGGTAATCAAAGGGGGGGAAGATTTTTTTCTGCATCATGCGGTAGTGGAAAGGTGTTTACAGGTCCTGCGGGAACATTTTTCGGCAAACCACAGCATCACCCTGGCTCAGTACCGGGACCTGCTTAAGGGCTCGCGTAAAGATGCGCAGGCCGTTCTGGAATATTTCGACGGCTGCAAATACACGCGGCGGCAGGGCGACGAGCGGGTGCCTTTCAAATTTCCCGGTCTGTGACTATTGCTGCGGAAAAACATATTCCCATAACAGAGGTGCAGGCAGGATTTTTTTTTATATATGTCGAAGTCAAAAGTCAGCAGGGGATGTTGAAGGGATGAAAGATTTTGGCTTTGTTTGCGGGTGGATTCTTAATATGTTTGGCGAAAGAAGGGGGTGTTCAGACCACGGGGAGGTGCTGAGGGGCTTTAAGTAAGAAAAAGGCGGTATTTTTTTATTTCCTGAAGTGAGGTATGATAATGAATACAGAATTGTTGACCGCAGAGCTGCAGGATTTTATTCAGAAGCATGATCTGTACGGATGTATCCAGTGCGGTCGCTGCACCGGCGGCTGCCCGGTAACGGTACGCACGAACCTGAATGTGCGCCGCTTCGTTTATAACTCCCTCGATCAGAGTATGCGCGACGATCTGGCCAAACTGCCGGAAATATGGGACTGCACGGCCTGTAATACCTGTGCGGTGCGGTGTCCGAAAGGTCTGAAGCCCGTGGAGGTGCTCATGGGGTTGCGCAACATACTTGTGGTGGAGCAGGGGACGGTCCAGACTACAGTGCGTGATGCCCTGGAGAGCGTCTTTTTGGAGGGGAACCCCTGGAGCAAACCGCGCAAGACCCGTTCCGATTGGATGGAGGGGTTGGATGTAAAGATTGCCGAGCCGGGAGAAAAGGTGGAGAATCTTATTTTTGTCTGCTGCACCGTTGCCTATGACCCGCGGGTGCAGGTGCTGGCGAAAAATCTGGCCGATCTGCTCAATAAAGCCGGTGTGGACTATGGCTTCATCGGTGAGAGTGAAGCTTGTTGCGCCAGCGAAGTGCATCACCTGGGAGAGGAAGACCTTTTTCTGGAGATGGTGGAGAGCAACACTGAGCTGCTGAATGAGTACGTTGCGGACAGGATCGTTACCATTTCCCCCCACTGTTTTTCTTCCTTTAAAAATCAGTATCCGGCTGTGAAGGCCAAGGTAATCCATTACACCCAGCTTATTGCCGAGCTGCTGGAAGCGAAGAAACTCATTTTCAACAAGGAATATCCCCATAAAATTGTTTTCCATGACCCCTGTTTCCTGGGAAAACAAAACGGTATTTACGCCGAACCGCGCACCATTTTGGGGCATATCCCCGGTGCGGAAGTGGTAGAGTTTGAGCGCAGACGGGAGCGCAGCCTCTGCTGTGAGGGAGGCGGCGGCAAGATGTGGGTGGAATCGGAGTCCAAGAAAGAGCGTCTGGCGGAAACCCGGGCCCGGGATGCGGGCGCATTGGGAGCGAGTATCCTCGCCGTAGCCTGTCCTTTTTGTGTTTTAACCCTTGATGATGCGATTAAGGCAAAAGGCCTGGAGGAGCAGCTGCGGGTGGCCGAGCTGCTGGAAATTATCGGTGCTCTGGTGGATTAGCCTCCCGGTGCTGCAGGCCAAGACCGATAAAAAAGTAGGAGGTGGAGTAAAGGATGAACATTTTTGTTTGTGTCAAAAGGGTCCCCGATACCTCAGAGGCCATCGTAAAGGTGGATAGTTCGGGCAGGGGTGTGGACAGCAGCAAGTTTTCCTTTGATATTAACGAATCGGATAACTATGCGGTTGAAGAAGCCATGCTGATCAAAGAGGCAAAAGGGGGTAATGTGCGGGTTGTTTGCGCTGGGACCCAGGATGCTGATGTAATGATCCGCATGGCCTTGGCCAAAGGGGGAAACAGTGCTATCCGCATTGACGATCCCCGTATCAACGTGATCGATCCCTTGCAGGTGGCCAAAGTGCTGGCCGCAGCCATCAAGGGAAAAGAATTCGACCTGGTATTAACCGGTTGTATGGCCAATGATGACGGCAATATGGCGGTAGGTGTGGCTCTGGCGGAAGAATTGGGCGTCCCCCATGCGGCCATGGTGAAAAAGGTGGAGGTCGAAACAGGCATGGTAAAGGTTTACCGTGAACTGGAAGGGGGCCTCTCCGAAGTGGTGGAGATGGAACTGCCGGCGGTAATAACAATCCAGACCGGTATCAATGAGCCCCGTTACGCCCCGATCCGTGGAATCCGGGAAGCCCAGAAAAAAGAATTGGCTGTAGTAAAACTGGAAGACCTGGGGCTGGCACCGGAAGCTGTGGGCGAGGGAGCTTCCTTAATTACCCTGGAGAATTTTTATATCCCCAAAGTGGAATCCAAAGCGGAGATCCTTGAGGGCGAACCGGATCAAAAAGCGGTAACCCTCGCGGAGAAATTGGTGAAGGGGGGGCTACTATAAGATGGGCAATGTATTTGTTTTGACGGAGCACCGCCAGGGAGTATTGCGGGAGATATCGCTGGAGATGTTAACCAAGGCGGCTGCAGTAGCCGGAAAAACGGGAGGCGAAGTGGTGGCCGTGCTGCTGGGCAGCGGCGTTGACGCTTTCGCCGGAAAAGTGGCAGGGTACTGTGATCGTGTCCTTTACATGGACGATCCCCTTTTTACCGATTATAACTCGGAAAAATATCAAAAAGCCCTGGCTGCGCTGCTGAAGGAATATAAGCCGGAAATTTTCATGATTGGTCATACCACCCAAGGCGTGGACCTGGCGCCGGCTCTGGCAGTGGAACTTAAGCTTCCCTTCATTTCCGATGTAATAGACATTAATGTGGTGGACGGCAAACTTAAGCCCGTACGCCAGTATTATCAGGGAAAAGTTAATGCCAATTTTTCTTTTAAAGGGGAACCCCCTTACCTTGTTACCTTCCGTGAGGCTACCTTAGAGGTGGGCGAAGCTGTCAAAAACGGCGGTATTGAGAAAATTCCGTCATTATTGCAGGAGGATGTTGCCTACCGCCGCTTCATTGAATATGTGGAGGCGGAAGTGGGCGATGTGGATATTACCCAGTCGGAAATACTGGTAGCGGTGGGGCGGGGTGTTAAAGAAGACAAAAACATGCCCCTTATCGAAGGGCTGGCTGCGGTGATGAAAGCGGATATCTGCGGTTCCCGTGCGGCGATTGATGCGGGCTGGTTATCCCATGACCGTCAGGTGGGTACCTCCGGGAAAACCGTTAAGCCCAAACTCTATATCGCCATCGGTGTTTCCGGGGCTTTCCAGCACCTTGCCGGCATGAAAGGGGCCAAGACGATTGTGGCAATTAATAAGGACCCTGATGCTCCCATCTTCTCTGTAGCTGATTACGGCATTGTGGACGACCTGTTCAAAGTGGTGCCCAAGCTTACGGAGAAACTGAAGGAACTGAAAAGCTAAAGCAGCGGTAACTGCACAGGCTGCAAAAGGGGTGTGGGGTTGCCTTTTCATAGATTAGCCGGCTGGAAGCCGGCTCCACTCCAGGCTCGATCAGCTGTGAAAAGGCATCCTGCACCCCCGGTGTAAATGTATGCCTGAGCAGTATTCTGCTGTTTAGTATTTACTCTGGCTGAAGGATGGAATAACGCAATGAACAACAAACCCAAAATCGGCGTTTATGTCTGTCACTGCGGCATCAACATCGCCAAAACAGTGGATGTTGATGCCGTTTCCGAGTTTGCTTCCCGGCTGCCCAATGTAAAGGTGGTACGCAACTACGCTTACATGTGTTCGGATCCGGGACAGCTGTTAATCCGTGATGATATTGATAAAGAAGGATTAAACCGCGTGGTCGTGGCCTCCTGCTCGCCGCGCATGCATGAGAATACGTTTCGTAAGACCCTAGCGGCCGTGGGTCTCAATCCCTATTACCTGGAGATGGCCAACATCAGGGAGCAATGTTCGTGGGTCCACGAGGACCGGGATGAAGCCACAGCCAAGGCCAAAAAACTGATCTATGCCGCTGTGGCCAAAGCGCGCCTGCTGGAGCCCCTTTATGAAAAAGAGGTGGATGTGGAGCCTGCATCCCTGATCATCGGGGCCGGTATCGCCGGCATCCAGGCTGCCCTGGATATTGCCAATGCCGGTTTCAAGGTTTACCTGGTGGAGAAGACCCCGTCGGTGGGAGGGCGCATGTCCCAGCTGGATAAAACCTTCCCTACCCTGGACTGCTCCGCCTGTATTCTTACTCCCAAAATGGTGGATGTGGCCAACCATCCCAAGATCGAACTGCTGGCCTATTCCCAGGTGGAGGAGATCGCCGGCTATGTGGGCAACTTTGATGTGAAGGTGCGCAAAAAAGCGCGCTTTGTCGATGTGCACAAATGCACCGGCTGCGGTATCTGCGCCCAGGAGTGCCGCCTTACCGGCCGTATCCCCAGCGAGTTCGATATGGGCATGGGCAAGCGGGCTGCCATCTACTTGCCGTTTCCCCAGGCTGTTCCGGCTAAATACACGGTTGACCCGGAGCGTTGCCTTTTCCTCACCCGGGGCAAATGCGGCAAATCGCCCAAGTGTGCCGATGCCTGTTCCGCAGGGGCGATCAATTTTGAACAACAGGACGAAATCGTGGAATTCAAGGTTGGGACCGTAATTGTCGCCACCGGTTTTGACCCCTTTGATCCGGCACGCAAGCCGGAGTACGGTTACAGCGACTATGCCAATGTTATTACCGGGCTGGAGTTGGAGCGGCTGGTTTCCGCTTCCGGTCCCACCGGAGGCGCCGTTCTGCTGGGCGAAGGTGAAAATGCCGTTGTGCCCAAGGATATCGCTTTCATCAAGTGCGTCGGCTCCCGGGACAAGAGTGTGGGCAACGAGTACTGTTCCCGTGTCTGCTGCATGTATACAGCCAAGCTGGCCCACCTGGTGCAGGAGAAGGTGCCCGGAGCCAATGTGCGTATCTATTACATGGATGTGCGCGCTTTCGGTAAAGGATTTGAAGAGTTTTATGACAGGGTACGGCGGGAGGGGATCCGCTATATCCGCGGCAACCCCTCGGAGATCTTCAAGCGGGGCGACAAGCTGGTCGTTAAGGTGGAGGATACCCTGAATGCGGCGCCGCTGGAGGACGAAGTGGATATGGTGGTGCTTGCGGTGGGGCTGGAGCCACGCAAAGATGCCCGGGAGATTATCGACATTCTCCGCCTCTCCCAGTCCACGGACCGCTTTTATCTGGAGGCCCACCCCAAGCTGGCACCGGTGGATACGGCTACGGATGGGGTCTTTTTGGCGGGGTGCGCCCAGGGTCCCAAAGATATCCCCGATACGGTGGCCCAGGCCAAAGGTGCGGCTTCTTCCGCCCTGGTGCTCCTTTCCAGCGGTAAGGTGAAGATCCAGGCGCAGATATCGTTCGTCAATGAGAATACATGCCGCGGTTGTGCTTACTGCGTGGAGATTTGCCCCTACGGCGCCATCGAGCTGGTTGCCGTTAGCCGCATGGGTAACCCAGTACAGGTGGCCAGGGTCAACGAAGCTCTCTGCAAGGGTTGCGGTGCCTGTGCTGCTGCCTGCTTCTCCGGATCTATCCAGCAGAAGTCCTTTATGGACCGGCAGATTCTACCGCAAATTGCTGCACTGGGGGTTATGCGATGAGCGCACAATTTGAACCAAATATCGTGGCCTTTTTATGCAACTGGTGTTCCTATGCCGGGGCCGACCTGGCGGGAACCAGCCGCACCCACTATCCCCCCAACCTCAATGTAATCCGCGTGATGTGCAGCGGCCGGGTAAATCCTCTTTTCGTGGTCAATGCCCTGCAACAGGGTGCGGATGGGGTCCTTGTCTCTGGTTGCCACCCGGGAGACTGCCATTATATGGAAGGCAACTTCCATGCCCGGCGCCGCTTTACGCTTTTACGGGAACTGATCGAATATGTGGGTGTGGAGCCGGGCCGCTTTAATATGAGCTGGGTTTCCGCTTCCGAGGGCGCTAAATGGAAAGATGTGGTAGGGGAAGTGGTGGTGAAGGCGAAGGAAGCCGGACCATTTAAGCAGTTCCGGCGTGACAAGATAAACTGGTAAGGGGGATGATCACTTGGTAGATGTGGAAAAGCTGAAGAAGATAGCCAGGGAGACTATCTCCCGGGATGATGTAAGATGCCTGATCGGATGGAGACAGGGCAGCTATGGTTTTCGTGCCGCCCCACACTTTGTTGGCAAGCCGGAAGAGGCGGATCAACTGATTTTTTCGCCATTGTGCAGCCATAACCTGGCAACCTATCTTACCCTGGCGGAAAAGCTCCCCGTGCCCAGAGGGCAGGAGCCGGACACGCGCAAGGTGGCTTTGCTGGTCAAAGGCTGTGACAGCCGTGCCGTGGTGCAGCAGCTTGTGGAACAAGGAATCAGGCGGGAAAATGTGTTGGTAATCGGTTGTCCCTGCCGCGGTGTTGTGGATCAGAAAAAAGTAGAAGCGAAATATCCCGATATGGGAGCAGCTGTAACCGCGGATTGGGGGGAAAAGACGGTTATTTTTAATCTTCCATCCGGCAGGGTGGAAGCTCCACGGGAAGAAGTGCTGGCCGGCAAATGTATGACCTGCCGTTATCCCAATCCGCTCCTTGCCGATATCGAAGCCGGGGATGCGGTGGCGGTCTGGGGCAGCGACGAATATACGGATGTGCGGGAAATGGAGGCCGGAGATCCGCGGCAGCGTTGGTTATTCTGGGAGGAAAAGTTTTCCAGCTGTATCCGTTGTTATTCCTGCCGCAATGTCTGTCCCATGTGTTACTGTGAGGACTGTATCCTTGACCGGTTGAACCCCGGATGGGTATGGCGTTCCGCGAATACGTCCGAGAATACGGCTTTTCAGCTTGCCCGGGCGTTTCATCTGGCCGGTCGCTGTATCGAGTGCGGCGAGTGTGAGCGGGTTTGTCCGGTGGACATACCTTTAATGAAATTAAACCGGAAACTGACCAAAGAGGTCCGGGAAAAATTTGCCTTTGAACCGGGCACGGATCCTGAGTCCAAACCGCTGCAGGCGAGCTATCGGCCCGACGACAAAGCGGACTTCATTCTCTAGAGGTGGATTTAATGGATATTTTTAAACTGCGTAAAGATAAGTTCGCCGATTTTCTGGCAAGCCTGGGCGGCTATAAGCTTTTTGCACCCCAAAAGGTGGGCGAGAGCATTCGCTTTGCTCCCGTAACGGATGCGGGCAAGGTGGAGCTGGCTCTGGCAAATACCACGGTGCCGCCGAAGAGTATCTTCTTTCCCCAGACGGAGACCCTCTACCGTTACGCGCTGGGCAATACGGAGATGCACCCGCCGGCGGAAGGAGAAGCAGGGGTTGTGCTCGGGGTAAGGCCCTGTGACGCCCGGGCTCAGGTTATTGTGGATAATCTTTTTTCCTGGGATGTTGACGATCCCTACTACCTGGAGCGCCGGAAAAAAATTGCTGTGGTGGGCCTGGCCTGCAACAAGCCCTGTGTGAACTGTTTTTGCCTTTCAGTTGGGGGTGATCCGGCTTCCACGGAGGGGTTGGATCTGCTCATGACCGAACTGGATGACGCATACTTGCTGCAACCCCTGACGGAGAAGGGCGAAAAACTCTCCCAGGCTGTGGCGGCAGTGGCGGAAGCGGCGGAGACGGGCGATCTGGATGAAGCGGAAAAGCTGCACCGGCAGGCGCGGGAAAAGATTAACCGCAAAGTGGAAACGGACGGCATCCCCCAAAAACTGCCGGGCCTCTGGGACGATGCCCTCTGGCAGAACACCGCCGCATCCTGTCTTGGTTGCGGCATCTGTACATTCCTATGTCCCACCTGTCATTGTTTTGATATTCAGGATGAGGTGGAAGGTATTGACGGGCGCCGCTGCCGTATGTGGGATTCGTGCATGTTTAAAGAATACACGCTGCACGCCTCCGGGCACAATCCCCGTCCCACCCGCCGTGAACGGACACGCAACCGTATCAATCACAAATATAATTACTTTGTGCAAAAGTTTGACGTTATCGCCTGTGTCGGCTGTGGACGATGCATCAGCTTCTGTCCGGTGAACATCGACATAGTCGAGATTTTGCGGCAGGTAAAGGAGGCGCGATGATGTGCAATAACGCCAATCCTTATGTTCCCTTTACGGCAACAATAGAGGATACTTGGTTTGAGACAGTGGGAGATCGCTGCGTCAAGACTTTTAAGGTCATACTGGATGATGCCGCGGCGCGTGCCAACTGGAGCCACCAGCCGGGCCAGTGCGCCATGGTCGGCCTGCTGGGTGTCGGGGAAAGTATGTTCTGCATCTCCTGCTCCCCCACCGAAGGTGATTTTTTACGCTTTTCCGTAATGCGCATGGGCAAGGTTACCCAGGCCCTGCATGAACTGGAGGCGGGTGACAAAATAACGGTGCGCGGCCCCTATGGCAACAGCTTTCCCCTGGAAGAGTGGAAGGGGAAGCATATTCTCACTATTGGCGGCGGTATCGGCCAGGCGCCGCTGCGGCCGATTGTGGAATATGTGCAGGCCAAGCTGGATCAATATGCAGGGCTGACGATGATTTATGGTGCCCGTACTTCCGGAGATCTTTGTTTTAAAAATGAATTTGCGGAGATCTCTAAGAACGACGACCTCACCTGTCATCTCACCATTGACCTGGCGGAAGAAGGCTGGGATTACAATGTTGGTTTTGTGCCATCTTTACTCATGGATGTTAACCCCTCTCCGGAAAACACGATCGCCATTACCTGCGGCCCCCCGATCATGATCCGCTTTGTGCTGGAGAATCTGAAGAAGCTGAATTTTGACGATGCGCAGATCTATACTACGCTGGAAAACAGGATGAAATGCGGTTTCGGCAAGTGCGGCCGCTGTAATGTGGGCAGTTTATATGTTTGCAAGGATGGTCCTGTGTTCAGTTACGCAACGCTTAAAGATATCCCGGAAGCTTTTGCCTAGAAAAATATTTTGCCGTGAGCCCATGGGCCGGAGATTTGTGCAAAGGGGGCTAAAACTTTTTAGCTCCCTTTGCTCCGGTTGTTGAACTTTTTGGGTGAAGGATGTGTACTATTGTGGATCACTATGGTCAGGTAATGGAATTAAAAGGGGATCATCAGGCGATTGTAATGGTCCGCCCTAATCTTTCCTGCAGCAACTGCGGCCGCTGCGGCGGTTTTTTCGGTGACCCGGATAAAAAACAGACTTTCCTGACGGAAGTATCCAACCCCATCGGTGCGACAAAAGGGCAGCTTGTGCGGCTGGAGGCGCGGGCTTCCGAGATGCTGCTGGCTGCTTTCATGCTTTATCTTTTGCCTTTAATTGCTTTGCTGATCGGACTTTTTGCCGGACGGGCCGCCGCGCTGGCCGCACAACTGCCGGGCAGCGCCGATATGTGGGGGCTGGGCACGGGGTTGGTTTTTATGGTTTTTGTATTTTTGCTGTTACGTTTGCAGGAAAAGCGCCTGACCGCTGGTAAGCGTTTCAAGGCGGTAATTGCTGCCGTGGTGGACGAGGAAGATATCCCGTTTAATATTTCTTAACAGGGGTGGTGGGTGTGATGGTGATTCAGGCAGGGACAATTCAGCTAAACAAGAA
>Ga0136715_1000054_pt1 | contig 21829 bp, 23 predicted proteins | sample SedPBSmetaG_FD_104916 | JGI IMG/M metagenome (GOLD analysis project Ga0136715, IMG submission 104916) | Freshwater sediment bacterial and archeal communities from Indian Creek, Illinois, USA to study Microbial Dark Matter (Phase II) -... | ecosystem: Environmental > Aquatic > Freshwater > Creek...
GCTTTTTGCTTTCATCAATTATTTGGAACAGTTCTTCCGCCCCTTGAATGATCTCAGCGAGCGCTACAGCATTTTCCTGTCCTCCCTGGCTGCCGCGGAACGCATTTTCCAAATGCTTGATGAGAAAAAGGAAGCGGAGACTGTCGCCGGAGAGAAAGCAGCCGCACCGGAAGCAACAAAAACAATTCAGGGGGATATTGATTTTAACGGGGTCTGGTTCGCTTACCCGGAGGAGGAGTGGGTGCTGCGGGATATCAATCTGCAGATAAGGGCAGGGGAGAAGGTGGCCATCGCCGGTCCAACAGGGGCCGGCAAAACATCGCTGGTCCACCTGCTGAACCGCTTTTACCCGATTGCGCGGGGAAAAATCCTCCTCGACGGCATTGATATCGGTGAGTTCGGCCTTAAGGAGCTGCGGCGGCAGGTAGGAATTGTCCCGCAGGATATCTTGCTTTTCAATGCCAGCATACGGGAAAACATCACCTTAAACACCGTCACCCTGTCCGAAACAGAACTGGAAGCGGTATGCCGCGCCGCCGGGTTATATTCATTTATTCAGGAAATGCCTCAAAAATTTGAGACACCGGTGGGTGAACGGGGTTTCAGCCTCTCCACGGGACAGCGGCAGTTGCTGGCCCTGGCGCGCATTCTGGTCTTTAACCCTGCCATATTTATCCTGGATGAGGCAACGGCCCATCTGGACACAGAAACGGAGGAGGTGCTGCAAAAAAGCCTGGCTCACGCCATGCAGGGGCGCACCTCCATTATCATCGCCCACCGTCTCTCCACCCTCAGGCTGGCAGACCGCATCTTTTTCCTGCAACAGGGTATACTCACCCCGGTACAGAGCTTTAATCACCTGCTGGAAAAGCTGGGGATCCCTTCCACTAGAGATCCCTTCCCTCTGATCTAGTTGAATTGTTACTGCTCAGGCTTACATTTGCGCCGGGATGCAGGATGCCTTTTCCGGGCTCAGCCGGCTGGAAGCCGGCTCCACTCTGGAAGCCGGCTCCACTGCAGTCTTAAGTAAAAGATGGCCAGTAGTCATCTTTGCCGCCCCGGGCCGGCCAAAAGCTTTGCGGAACGGTGTAGGGGCGGGTCTCTGTGGCCCGCCCGCGCAGCCGTTCCCTACGATTGATCGAGCCTGAATGCCGCTCAAAGGCAACTCTGCACCCCTTTTGAAGCCTCTGCAGTTACGTTGAATTTACTGAATTCACGGCGCTACGAGGCCCGGATCCGGGCTCAGGGGCTCACGCAGCTCCAGGTGCCCTACCAGGGTTTCCACTATTTCCCCTTCAATACGGATCTGTACCAGCTCCACTCCGGGAAGCTCCGCCAGGGTATGCACAATGGAATAGACGGTGAAGATCTCTCCTGTGGAGCCGCCCCAGTGGCTGGAACGCAGTTCCTTGGAAAAATCAGCATCAGCGATCCCCCCTGCGATTTTAACCCCCAGCACTTTCACATCGGGGGGGATCGTTCGCCCGTGGGCTGGATAGGCGGGGCCTTCGATCAGCTCCTCCAGTACGGCCACGGCCCTCTCCCTGCCCGCCAGGACGAATTGACGTTCTTCCCGCACCAGCCGGTCAGCCTGTTCGTCGGCAAAATAGAGAATTACCGTCTGCGGTTCAGCTTCAGCAGGCGGCAGTGCCGCATCATCTTTTTCCGCCGCAGGGGGCGGCGCAGGCGTTTCGCCTGGCGCGCAGCCGGCGGCGGGTAAGAACAGCGGCAGCAACAGCATCATCATAGCAAGGGTCAGCGGTAACACTTTCTTTCCGCTTTTAAACTGGATCACAGTAGTTCTCCCCTTCTATCTGTTCATTGATAATCGTAACTACTCAGTACTAATAATATATCATTTTCTTGTCTTTATTTAAACTAATGCTATACTGTAAAAAAGAAAAGAGGTGAACGGATGGAGATAATTCTGGTAACAGGCGGAGTACGCAGCGGCAAAAGCACTTTCGCCCAGGAACTGGCAATAGAGCGTGAATCTCTGCGGCCGGCGCAGCAGGTTGTTTATCTGGCTACGGCCCTGGCTGGCGATGCGGAGATGCGCCGCCGTATCGAGCTGCACCGCCGCAACCGCCCCGCACGGTGGCACACCCTGGAAGAACCCTGGGACCTGGCGGCGGCCATTGCCGCCGTCCCGCCAAAAAGCGGTATTGTCCTGGTGGATTGCCTTACCGTCTGGTTGGGCAACGTGCTGATGCGCCGCTGCTTGGCAGGAGATGGGAGTGCGGCGGAAGAGGCTGTTTTCTCCTGGGATGCGGCCGGGGCCGGGGCTCAGGAGAAAGGCGACTTTGCCTTTAAGGCGGCGGAAACAGCCCTGGAGGAAGAAGTTTATAGCCAGGTGGACCGCTTCCTGGAGCTGGCGCAGCAGGAAAGATATACGGCCATTTTTGTCGCCAACGAGGTAGGATGGGGAATTGTCCCCGAATATTATCTCGGCCGGCTTTTCCGCGACATTGCCGGCAGGGTAAATCAGCAGGTCGCCGCTCGCGCCACCCTTGTTTATCTCGTTGTCGCGGGCATCCCCCTGAAGTTGAAAGGGTAGACTTTCATGCCACCCCTTCGAGGCGGAACCAGCGGAAAACCGGGAAGAGATTGGCCGCATGGTGCGGGAGGCGGCTTATACCATCATTGAGGGGAAAGGTGCAACCTATTACGCCATCGCCCTGGCACTGCGGCGTATCATGGAGAGCATCCTGCGCGATGAGCATTCCGTCCTCACCGTCTCCGCTTTGCTTGAAGACTTTTACGGGATAAGCGATCTTTATCTCAGTCTACCCTGTATACTCGGCCGCAGCGGCGTAAAAGAGAGCATTCCCATCACCCTGACTGACGACGAAAAGGAGCAGTTTAGCTGCTCCGCAACCAAAATGAAAAGGTATCCGCCTGCCAGGATAATGATCTAAATCGTGCCACGCTTACTCGCCACGCACGATATCCTTAATCTTCATCAGGCGCACCAACGCGCCCCGTTCGTTTTCATCCAGTTTCATGCTGATATATTTAATCGTACTGCCAATCTGAGGAATGAGCACATATTCCAGGGCGTTCACCCGGCGGCGTGTCTTATCGATCTCGTCGGCCAGCAGGAAAACGGCCTTCTCCACCTCCGCCAATTTGATCAGCGCGGGCAGCACCTCCGCCAGGGCCGCGATGGATGTGTCCAGCTCGGCCGAAGTGTTGGCAAAACCGTAAGGGTAGACGTCCGCCCCCTTGCTTTCATCCTGCCCTTGCCGGGCAAAACGGGGAACGCGCACACTCATGAGATTGACTTCTTCCGCATCCAGCACCACACGGGCCTGTGGAAACATGATCGCTTCCTCCATCGTTTCTGCGGACATAACAGCCTGTGCCAGCAAAAAGTTGGCAAAGGAACGGGAAAGCTTTGCCTCCACAACTGTACGCAGTTCCTTGTTCTCGCGGATCAGCTCCAGGAATTTGCGCATCAGCTCATCCCGTTTGTCCTTGAGCAGTTTATGGCCCCGCTGGGCCATCTTCAGGCGGCCCTTCAAACGGTTTAGTTCCATACGCGTGGGGTTGACGCGAATCTCCATCGCTTATTCCCCCCCGGCGATGCTTCCGGCCGGTTCAGGCAGGTATTTCGCCAGGTACTCGTCCCGCACCCGTTTCAGCTCGGTGCGCGGCAGCAAGGACAAGAGCTTCCAACCCAGGTCCAGGGTCCCTTGCACAGTGCGGTCCTCGTTTTCACCCTGCCGCACATAGCGGTCCTCAAATTCATCGGCAAAACGGGCAAAAAGTTTATCCGCGGCGCTGAGGGCCGCTTCTCCCAGGATCGCAGCCAGCTCTTTCGCCTCTTTGCCCCGGGCATAGGCGGCATAAAGCTGATTAAGGGTGTCGGCGTGATCCTCCCGTGTTTTCCCCGCGCCGATACCTTTATCCTTGAGGCGGGAGAGGGAGGGAAGCACGTCCACCGGCGGGTAGATGCCCTTACGGTGCAGGGAACGGCTGAGAATGATCTGCCCTTCAGTAATATAGCCGGTAAGGTCGGGGATGGGGTGCGTCTTATCGTCCTCCGGCATAGTCAGGATCGGAATCTGGGTAATGGAGCCTTCTTTGCCGCGGATGCGGCCGGCCCGCTCGTAAATGGTGGCCAGGTCCGTATAGAGATAACCGGGATAACCGCGGCGTCCGGGCACTTCTTTGCGTGCCGCGGAGATCTCCCGCAGCGCCTCCGCGTAGTTGGTAAGATCGGTTAGGATAACCAGCACGTGCATACCCTTGTCATAAGCCAGGTATTCCGCCGCCGTCAGGGCCATACGGGGTGTGGCGATACGCTCAATGGCCGGGTCGTCGGCCAGGTTGATAAAGAGCACGGAGCGCTCGATCGCCCCGGTCTTACGAAAGTCGGCGCTGAAAAACTCCGCCTCTTCGAAAGTGATCCCCATGGCGGCAAAGACGATGGCAAATTTGGATTCGGTCCCCAGGACCTTGGCCTGGCGGGCAATCTGCGCGGCAAGGCGGTTGTGGGGTAAGCCGGAGCCGGAAAAAATGGGCAGCTTCTGCCCGCGCACCAGGGTATTCAATCCGTCCACCGTGGAGACACCGGTCTGGATAAACTCGGACGGGTAGTTCCGGGCATATGGATTGAGGGGCAGGCCGTTAATATCAAGCCGTTTTTCCGGTATCAGTTTGGGACCTTTATCCCGGGGGCGGCCCAGGCCGTCGAAGACCCGCCCCAGGAGATCGAGGGATACGGGCAGCTCAATACCCTTGCCCAGGAAACGGACCTTGCACTCGTTGACGTTCATGCTGGTGGAGCCTTCAAATATCTGCACAAGGGCTTTGTCCCGGTTCACCTCGAGTACGCGGCCGCGGCGTATGCTTCCGTCCTGCATCTCAATTTCGGCCAGCTCGCCGTACTTGATCCCGTCCACCTGCTCGATGAGCATGAGCGGCCCCACGATTTCTTTGATACTACGATATTCCTTTAACATGGCAGTCCCTCTCTCCCTTAAGCGTAAAGCTGCTCGCCCTCTTCATCACCGGCAACGGCAATTTTGGCGACCTGTTCACGAATTGTTTCGCTGATGCGGTCCAGCTCATCCATCCTGCTTTCTTCAATATAACGGGCGCGGGCGATCTGGTCCCGTACCGGCAGGTTTAACAGCTCACTTAAATTCGCTCCCCGTTCCAGGGCGTGCCGGCATTCGTGGTGGAAGCGCATGATTAGGCCCAGCATCCTGAACTGTTTCGGCAGCGAGGCATAGGTATCCACCTCGTGGAAAGAGTTCTGGTGCAGGAAATCCTCCCGCAGGGAGCGGGCCGTTTCCAAGATCAGCCGCTCCCGTGTACCCAGAGCGTCAACCCCCACCAGGCGCACGATCTCCTCCAGTTCAGACTCCTCCTGCAGAATGCGCATGGACTCGCCCCGCATCTCCACCCACTCATTGCCCATTTTTTCCCGGTAGAAGTCGTCGAAGATATCCGTATAGAGGGAATAACTGAGCAGCCAGTTGATCGCGGGAAAATGGCGGCGGTAAGCCAGGGCGGCGTCCAGCCCCCAGAAGACCTTGACAATGCGCATCGTGTTTTGGGAAACGGGTTCGGAGAGGTCGCCGCCGGGCGGCGATACGGCGCCGACCGCGGTGAGGGCGCCTACACGGTTGTCTTTCCCCAGGCAGATGACCTTACCGGAACGCTCATAAAATTCAGCGACGCGGGATCCCAGGTAGGCAGGAAAGCCTTCTTCGCCGGGCATCTCTTCAAGGCGGCCGGAGATCTCCCGCAGCGCCTCCGCCCAGCGGGAGGTGGAGTCGGCCATCAGGGCCACGCTGAAGCCCATATCGCGAAAATATTCGGCGATGGTGATACCCGTATAGATGGAAGCTTCCCGGGCGGCCACAGGCATGTCTGAGGTGTTGGCGATAAGCACGGTCCGCTTCATCAGCGGCTCACCGCTTTTGGGGTCCTTTAGTTCGGGGAATTCGTTCAAGACGTCGGTCATCTCGTTGCCCCGCTCACCGCAACCCACATAAACGATAATCTCCGCGTCGGCCCACTTGGCGAGCTGATGCTGCGTCACTGTCTTGCCGCTGCCGAATGGACCGGGAATGCAGGCCGTGCCTCCTTTGGCCACGGGGAAAAACATGTCGAGGACGCGCTGTCCTGTTACCAAGGGTTCGTTGGGCGCAAGCTTTTCCTGATAAAGGCGGCGGCGGCGTACCGGCCATTTCTGCAGCATCTGAATCTCTGTTACAGACCCGTCCTGTTGCGCCACTCGGGCAATGGCGGCGGTGACGGTGGCCTCTCCCTGATGGATAAAGGTAAGCTTGCCCTTAACCCCGGGGGGGACCATAATCTTATGCACCACCAGCGCGGTTTCCTGTACGGTACCCAGGATATCGCCCGCTTCCACCTCGTCCCCTTGCCCCGCTACCGGGGTGAATTGCCAGCGCTTCTCCCGATCGAGGGCCGCTGCTTCCACACCACGGGTAATGCGGTCCCCCACCATATCATAGATTACATTGAGGGGACGCTGGATCCCGTCATAGATGGACTCGATCAGCCCCGGACCCAGTTCCACACTCAGCGGCTGTCCCGTGGAGTAGACCGGTTCCCCGGGGCCGAGGCCGCTGGTTTCTTCATAGACCTGGATTGAAGCCCGGTCTTCTCTTACCTCAATGATCTCGCCGATCAGGCGCGCCTCACTGACACGGACCACGTCATACATCCTGGCCCCTCTCATCTTTTCCGCAACCACCAAGGGGCCGGAGACCTTTACAATTGTGCCAACCAGTTCACTGCTGGTCAAAGCTAACTACCCTCTTTCCCAAATAAGATATCCGCACCGATGGCTTTCTCCGCATTTTTACGAATCTGTTCCATGCCCAGCCCCAGCGCTCCCTGATTATTCGGTATCAAAAGGACGGCCGGCAACAATTTCTTGTTCAGCTCCGCCAGGTGCGGCATCAGATGCTGGGCTATGTTCTCGGTGATTAAGACCACCGCGTATTTTTCACGGCTGATCCTGCTCAACACGCGGTGCGCCTCCTCCCCGTCAGTAACGGGAAAGGTGGTCACCCCCAGGGACTTAAAGCCCAGGATGGAGTCTTTATCACCGATCACCGCCATCTTATACATAGACATCACGCAGCCTTTCCTTGATCTCCGCTACGGGAAGCCGGTTAATTTTGCCAACCATGATGATGCGGATTAGTTTTACCTCGTTTTCTTGCGCTAAAATAAAGGCCACAAGGGGTTCAAGCCCAAAGGCTATATATTTGGCCTTTTTCGCGTGTCCCAGTAGAAAGTCGTCTGCCAGCTTCTCAAACCGGGTCAGCGTATCTGTCTTCTGATACGACTGGACGGCATCCTCGATGAAACGGGCGTAACTGCTGGCAAGGAGCCGGTCCGCCAGCACCTCCGGAGGGTCGGCCAATTGCACTAGTTTGGTCAGGTCCAGCCTGCCAAAAGGCAGCAGGGCCTGTTCCAAAAATTCCCTTGAAAGATTGGCACGTTTAACCCGCAGATATGTCTTAACATTCAAAAGGTCGATCTGATAAATAAGGTAATCATCCAGAAAGGGGGAGTCGAACTGACGCGCCCTCTCCGTCATCTCTGTAAACATGGCGCGATCCAGGAGCAGATCCACGCGCTGGGGATTGGCCTCCAGGCGCAGCGCCGCGGCAACCTGCTTTGCCGCGTCACGCATGGTCCTCTGGGGCAGGCCGCGATAATCCTCATCGCGCACGGCCCGCTGCAGTGCCGCAAGGGGGATATCCCCCACATCCCTGACCAGAAGCTCATCCCGCTCCTCTCCCAGTTTCGAGGCCTTATAGAGGACCTTGAGGTTGTGGTAGTCGTATCTGCAGGCGAAGAGACCAACCAGCTCCGGTTCGGGGGCGAAACGGCGCAGCTCCCTGTAGACGCGGTACAGCACCTGATCGAGCATTGCTTCGTAAGCGTGGACGCCGGCCAGAGAGGCGATATGCCCGGCATATGCGCTCTCGCCCAGGACTTTGAGGGCTTCCTCGGCACCGGCGGCTTCCACCATGCGATCGATCCTGCCCCGATCCAGCAAGCTCGTCTCCATAGCCCGTATCCTGCCTGTAGCATAAGCGTACCGTTCATTGTCCAAATTTATCTGGCCTCCTCTCCCCAAAATTAATCCGCAAAAAGCATCCCGGCAACGGCCGGTTCCAGCAGATCGCGTTGCATGCGTAAAAGGGAATCAAAAGAGTTGTTGAGCTCCACTTCCCCGGCCCGCAGCACAAAGCCCCCCTTCAGGGGGCGTGTTTCGCCGGCCAGGACAATCTCTCCCTTTTTCCCCCGCCGGCGCAATGCTTCATTAACCTTTCCCAAAAATTTAGCATCAAAATAATCCCTTTGATCAGGCGCAACGATGAGCTCTTCATCACCCCGCTGCGCCGCCGCCAGGATCATGGGGAAGATCAGTTCCCGGTATTTCTCCCGATCCAGCGTCTGCAGACGGGCCAGAGCCTGGTTAAAGGAATCCTCGATCAGCTCCTCTTTAGCCGCCAGGATCTGTTTACGGGCATCCAGTCCGGCTATGGTGAGAGCACGGCGTTTTCGCTCTTCCGCCTGGATCCGTGCCTGCGCCAGCAGAGCATCCTTTTTTGCCGTCCCTTCCCGCTCGCCATTAGCAATAATTGTGTCGGCACGCTGCCGCGCTTCCTCTAAAAGCCGCTTTGCCTGTGCCTCCGCTTCCGTAATGATTTTTTCCTTCAGCTTTTCCGCTCCGGACAAGGCGCAATCACATCCTTAAATAAAGCTAGAATGGGAGGAACATAAAGATCATAATGGACATGAGCAGGGCAAAGACAGCATAAGTTTCCACCATTACCGGATAGATCATGCCCTTACCAAATTCCTCGGGCCGTTTGGCGATCAACTGGATGCTGGCTGCCGCTGCCTTCCCCTGGTAGATAGCCGAATACCAACCGACAAAACCGATGGGCAGCGCGGCAAAAAGCAGCCCCAGTCCCTGGGCGGTAGTCAGGGCGATAACCTCTCCTCCCAGGAGCCCCGTGCGGAAGAGAATTAAAAACCCCATAATCAGGCCGTAAATTCCCTGGGTACCCGGCAGTGCGGTCAGCACGATGGTAAGACCGAACTTATCCGGATCCTCGCTGATCACTCCCGCGGATGTCTGACCGGCAATGCCGATACCGATGGCCGAGCCGATACCTGCCAGCATCGTGGCCGCCGCAGCGCCAAGAATGGCTAATGCAAGACCGATTTCCATAGCATGTTGCCTCCTTCAAATATAGTTCTTATCGAAATACTTTTGGATACTTTATCAAAAACTTTGCCCTTTAATTAAACCGCCATTGTTTCGCGCGGCTCCGGCCCCAGCGGTGCGCCTGGCGCCACATTTACATGGTTTGTGTTCAGTTTAAACGGTTTGAATGGGCGTCCGCCGCTTTCGAAGAAACGGTTAAAAAACTCCAGGTACTGCAGACGGCTCGAATGGACATAAGCGCCGAGGATGTTGATCACCAAGTTGAAAAGATGCCCCACAACCAGCATGATCACCATGAAAACGGACCCGATTACCGTGCCGCCCAGCATGGCGGAGAGCATGTTGACGGACATGGCAATGACACTGGTAGCCAGCCCGAGGGCGAGGAGGCGGGAATAGGAAAGTATATCGCCCAGGTATGCTGTGACATTGTAAAGGGAAAACAGCCCGGAGAGAAATTTTTTAACAATCCCTTTTTGTGCCCGTCCCTGCGTCAGCACCAGCCCGGCGGCGGCGCCCAGGGCAAGTACGCGGGCCGCGCCGGCCGTCTGGGGAAATGCCAGCAAGATCAGCCCTGCAAGGAAAAGGGCCCAGAAAAGCTGGTCAAATACAGCGTCCATCCACTTTCCTTCCTTAACTTTCCAGTAGAACATGATGCCCATGCCCACAAGGATCTGGAAAATACCGATGGCAAGAGCATAGATGAGCATGCGCATCGGATCTTCAAGGGCATTGAAGAAAAACGGCTGCACGGGAATAAGCCCGCCGAACCAGCCGCCGATAAGGGCACCGAAAAAAATGGTGGAGATGCCGCAGGCAAGGACGATCTTAAAAACATGGCGCAACGCAGGCCCCAGCTTGACCTTCCACAGCATCCAAGCCCCCAGCGCGGCAATGATCAGGCCGTAGCCCGCATCAGACATGCAGATGCCGAAAAAGACCACAAAAAAAGGTGTCAGGGCCATGGTGGGGTCGATCCCCCGGGGCTTGGGTGTGCCGTAAAGTTTGGTGATAAATTCATAAGGAGCGGCAAACGGCGGGTTTTCCAATGCTACGGGGAATGGTTCATCTACCTCCGGCTCCCGGGCAAGGCAGAGCACCGTCTTGCATTCCACCGCCAGCTTCTGCTCCAGGTGGGAAAGATCTTTTTCCTTTACCCATCCATCCATCACAAAAGCATTTTCCGTACGGGCAAGACTGTTTACGAGCTGATTTTTATCCCGTTCCATCACCAGGTAATCGCTGAAACAGTTCAGTTGTTCACGGAAGGCCGCCTGTATTCCCGCCTCTTCCAGTACGGCCCGGCGTTGGATGGCGGCCTGCGCCAGCTCATCCTCAATACGCAAAAGGTTTTCCCCCGCCGTACCCTGCAGCGAAGCAAAATCCTGCCGGTTGAAAGTAAATTGTTTGAGCGCCTCTTGCAGCGTCTCCTTACTGCTTACCGCATAGGCCGTCAGAATAAAGGACTCGTCCCGGTCGGTATGCACTTCAGTAAGAAAAGCATCCTCCGCCGCGGCGGTAAGGGCGGTACGGAAAGCTGCCAGTTCCTCTGCGGGAAGCATGCCCAACTCCAGGCAAACTTGCAGTGTATTGCGGATCTCCTGCAGAGCTAAATCCAGTTTTTCCCAAGGCTTGAGCAGCAGCCGGAGATTCTGCAGGCGCGTCTCGTCATTGCGCAGCGCCATCAGCTTATCATCGGCACGGCGCAGCTCACGGTAAACCTCCTGCGCTTTTTGCCGCCACGCCACAGCCTGGGATTTAAAATTATGCAGCTCCATCGGGATGCGATTGTCTTCCAGGCCGCTAAGCAGGCCTTTCTTCTGCGGATAATGGCGGTTTAGAAAATCAAGGGCAAAACGCACCTCCAACAAACGGACCTCCAGCTCCTGCAGGGATTCCTGCGCCCCATCCTGCTCCAGCAGCTCGGCCCAAGCCGTATCCGGCAGCATTTTTCCCTGAAGATCACTAACCTCCATAACGGCCATGCGTTGCAGCAGGCTCAGTGTATAGTCCTTTTCCGTCTGGTGACCGATGAGGTAAACCTTTTTCATCTTAGCTACGGCCATCGGCCTTCACAATCCTCTCCATCACCATCTTAATCCCTTCCTCCTGCCTGGTCCGTGCTCTGGTCCGCAGCCGCTCAACATCCGCGGCGGCACGCTGCTGCACCGGGATAACCTCCCGCTGTGCCTGCTGCTCCGCCTGGACAAGAATCTCCCGCCTTTCGGCCTCCGCTTCCGCTACACAACGGCGCACCAGCTCCGCGGCCTGCTGTTCCGCCTCCTGAATAACACGGCGGGATTCGGCCTGGGCGTTACGCCTGATCTCTTCCCCTTTTGCCTCCGTTTCCCTGATTCCCTTAATTACTTCCGCAAGCAAAGCCTCGCCTCCTCTACTTTTTCAGCAGCATCCGGACAGCCTGCCAGAATCCGCCGGCCAGCGCCACACTTAAAGAGATTAAAATAAAGAACGCCTCGTAGCCGTAGATGCGTCCCAGATAACGGCCCACCAGCAACGCGGCGAGCAAAGGCAGGACGATCACCAGCGCCAGGCGTACCGCCAGCAGCAGTCCGGAAAGATCTTCAGGCTTAAATCTGGACATTAGATCCCCCTCTTATACTCCCTGCGGCGCAATGTGCGGCACACAAGGAGAATACCGTAAGGAGGGTGCTGCATCTTTTGCACCGTGAACAGACACGCTTATACCTTTTGCATTTCGCTAGGAACTTTAAAATTCCTGCCGCCTTGCCTTCACTGAACAAAGTTCAATAATTGGAAAGATTATTTATTCTAACGTATCCACCGGGATCGCCGCCTCGACAAAGAGAGCCTGTGCCAGGGAATCAGGATAGCTTTCCCAAAGGACTACCCGCGTTATGCCCGCATTGACCAGCATGCGGGCACAGAGGGAACAAGGGTGATGGGTACAGTAGATTACCGCCTCCCGGATGGAAACACCGTGCAGCGCAGCCTGAATAATGGTATTTTGCTCCGCGTGGAGACCGCGGCACAGCTCATGGCGCTGTCCCGACGGCACCCCCTGCTGCAGGCGCAGGCAGCCGGCCTCCAGGCAATGAGGCAAGCCTGCCGGCGCGCCGTTATAGCCTGTGGTAAGGAGGCGCTTCTCCTTGACGAGTACCGCCCCCACCTGGCGGCGCAGACAGGTGGAGCGTTCCGCCACCACCCGGGCAATTTTCATAAAATAACTATCCCAGGCAGGTCTCAAACAAACCGCTCCTTCTGCCTTCAGCGAATATTTTGGTAAACAGGGAAAGCGGCAACGAGCTTTTTCACTTCACGTTTTACCCTGGTGCGAACAACGGGGTCTTTTCTCCCCGCGATGGCGGTATTGATGAGGGCAGCAATCTGTTTCATCTCCGCCTCCTGCATGCCGCGGGAAGTTACGGCCGGCGTCCCCAGCCTCAGGCCACTGGTAATAAGGCGATTCTGCGGATCATCGGGGATAGCGTTTTTATTCGCGGTAATTCCCAGTTCATCGAGGAGCAGTTCCGCCTCCCGGCCGGTGATACCCTTGTTGCGCAGGTCCAGGAGTACGAGGTGATTATCCGTCCCCCCCGAAACCAGGTTGAAATCAAGTTCTTTCAACTCCTGAGCAAGAGTGCGGGCATTGTTAAGAATGGTCTGCTGGTACTGGAAAAAGCCCTCCGTCTGTGCTTCCTTAAAAGCCACCGCCTTGGCGGCAATAGCATGCATAAGGGGGCCTCCCTGCAGTCCGGGGAAGACAGCCCTATCCAGATCGCGGGCAAATTCTTTGCGGCAGAGAATCATTCCGCCGCGGGGGCCGCGCAGCGTCTTATGCGTTGTGCTGGTGACAAAATGAGCATGGGGGACGGGGGATGGGTGCAGCCCCACCGCCACCATCCCGGCAATATGGGCCATATCCACCATAAGTAAGGCGCCGACCTCGTCGGCGATCCGGGCAAAGGCGGCAAAATCAATGATGCGGGAATAGGAACTGGCCCCGGCGATCATGAGGCGGGGCAAAACACGGCGGGCGACCTTTCCCACCTCATCCATATCGAGATAGCCACTCTGGGAATCCACCCTGTAACTGAAGCACTGGTAATATTTCCCTGAAACATTTACCGGGCTGCCGTGGGTAAGATGCCCGCCGTGGTCCAGTTCCATGCCGAGGAGGCGATCCCCGGGCTTTAAAACGGATAGATAAACAGCCAGGTTGGCGACGGCACCGGCATGGGGCTGCACGTTAACGTGTTCCGCGGCAAAAAGGGTAGCGGCCCGGCTGCGGGCCAGTTCCTCCACCACATCCATATGCTCACAGCCTCCATAAAATCTGGCCCCCGGATAACCCTCCGCATACTTGTTGGTGAGGACGGAGCCCTGGGCCTGCAAGACAGCCCGGCTGACATAGTTTTCCGAGGCAATAAGGATAATTTTATCCTGCTGGCGCCGCACCTCCGCTGCCACGGCCCGCGCTACCTGGGGGTCAAATATGGCAAGGGCCTTATTTTGTTTGCCGCTATCTTTTTGCTTCCCGATATTTTCTTTTCCTTCCACGTGCATGAAGGGGCCTGGTTGTCTGGATACCAGGCTTGCACCCCCTTTCATTGAATAGAGATGGTTACTGCTCAGATTTATTTGCGGAATTCAGCGCTCTTCTTCCTCAAGGGCTTTGATTTTCGCCAAACGTTCCCGGTGCCTCCCCCCGGCAAAGGGGGTTTGCAGGAAGGCCGCGATAATTTTCATGGCCAGACCGGAACCGGTTACCCGTGCTCCCAGGGTAAGGATATTGGCATCGTTGTGTTCCCGGGCACAGACAGCGGTATAGCAGTCGGTACAGCAAGCGGCCCTGATGCCGCGCAGCTTGTTGGCCGCAATCGCTACACCGATGCCCGTGCCGCAAAAGAGAATCCCCAGTGCACACTCTCCCCGCTGCACTGCCCGGGCCGCCGCTGCGGCCAGGTCTGGATAATCCACCGGATCATCGCTGTGCGTGCCAAAATCTACCACGGCAAAACCTTTTTTTTTCAGGTATTCCCTGGCTGCCTCTTTAAGAGGAAACCCCGCATGATCCGCGGCAAGCGCAACCTTCAAATTATCGTCTCCTTTAGCAGTATCGCCGGTAGCACAAAGCAATGTATTCTCCTTCTTTTGCCTTTCTCCTTCTCCCGAACCAATTAATTTCCCGCAGATTGTATCTCCATTTTAAGGCGGACCGCCGCCCCGGCAAGAGCTCTTTTCAGCTGTGCCGCCGCCAGGCGGTAAGCTTCCATACCCCGGCCGTATGGATCGGCGATCTCAAAGTTCGTGCCGGCATATTCGCCCAGCGTCCACACTTTGTGGGCGCACCGGGGGAAGCGCTCAAGAAGCAGTTTTTTGTGCAGATCGGTCATGGTGAATATGTAATGGGCTTTTTCCACCAGCTCCCTGTCAAGAAGGCGGGAACGGTGGTGTTCCATAGACAATCCATCCTCCCGCAGAATAGTCAGCGCCTCGCTGCTTGGGCTCAGCCCGTCAACCGTCATCAGCCCGGCGGAGCAAATCTTTGTCTCGTCCGGCAAACGCTCCAGCTCCCATTGCCGCCGGAAAAAAGCTTCCGCCATGACACTGCGGCAGGTGTTACCGCTGCAGACAAAAAGAACGCAGGGGGCGGGAAAAGATGTAAACACACGGCTGGCCGCTTTACGCAGCCTGTTCATCAGCGCCCTGCCCATTTCCGTTTCAGCAAAGCCCTCCGCGAGAATAATATCCACCGCGCCGTTGTCCAGCCGGCGCAGGGCCGCATAAAGCCGGCTGGCCATCAGGGCGGGATGCTTACGGGAACCGAGTACTTCCAGGGGAATATTTTCAAAAGAGGAAAATTGCCGCGCCGTCTCCGCGCTCAGCAGCAGGCCGGGCCTCATCCCCTGACGCCGTAGATCCGCCAGCAGGGAGACAAGAAGCTCACCCCCATTTTCTCCTGCATCCACCAGATAAAGGGGTACGGCGGGAGCATAATGGCGATACTTCATCCCCGGCGCGGGAGGCGTCCCCTCGAACTCTCCGTCTCCGTCCGACAGGTCCACGATCTCCTCACCGAGCACCGCACGCAACATCTCCAGCGTAACGCCGCCGGGACGAAGGATTGCCGGTGTACTGTCCAGTAGACTCAGCACCGTCGATTCCACACCGATACTGCAGGCTCCGCCGTCAAGGATAGCATCAATGCGCCCGGCCAGATCGGCCATAACATGCGCGGCTGTGGTCGGGCTGGGACTTCCGGAAAGGTTGGCGCTGGGGGCGGCCACGGGCAGCGAGGCCTCCCGCAGCAGGGCCAATGCCAGGGGATGGGCAGGAACACGCACCGCCACAGAGTGCAGTCCGGCTGTGACAATCCCGGGAAGTCTTTCGCTTTTCGGCAGGACCATGGTAAGAGGACCGGGCCAAAAATGCCCGGCCAATAAAAAGGCACGGGGGGGTATTTCCCGCACCAGCTGGTCCAGCTGCTCCATTCCCCCGATATGCACAATCAGGGGATTATCCGCGGGCCGGCCCTTGGCTGCAAATATCTTTTCAACCGCGGCAACATTGCCGGCATCGGCACCCAACCCGTATACCGTTTCCGTGGGAAAGGCCACCACGCCGCCTGCCTGCAGGATCGCCGCGGCGCAGCGGAACGCCTCCTTGCTTTGCTCCGGATCGCTGGCCGTTAAAATTTTAGTCCCTTTGATACTCTGCCACCGCATAAGTAAGCTGCCTTCCTTATTCCTTAGCGCCGGCAAGGCTGTGCCGGCCAGATTAAATCTTTATTAATGTTGACAGCAATATGATATAATTAATTTCATCAGCATGCAATACGCGGGAGAATATATCGTATGAAAGCCATTTATCTGGACTGCCCTTCCGGTGCTGCCGGAGATATGATTTTAGCCGCTCTGCTTGACTGTGGCCTTTCCACAGCAGCGTTAGCGCAGCAATTGGCCTCGCTCCCCCTTGCCGGCTACAGCTTCAGCACCACATCGGTGCAGAAAAAGGGGCTGCGCGCGCTGCAGGTGGATATTGTCTGCAGCGAAACACACCCGCACCGTAATCTGGCTGCAATTACGGAGCTGCTGGAACAGGCATCCTTTTCTCCCTTTGTCCGGGAAAAAAGCCTGGCCGTTTTTCAGGCCCTGGCCCGGGCCGAAGCCCGGGTTCATAATCTCCCGCCGGAAGCGGTCATTTTTCATGAAGTTGGCGCGGTGGATTCGATCGTCGATATTGTGGGAAGCCTGCTGGCTATGGAGATGCTTGGGGTGGAAACACTGCAGGCTTCTCCCCTTCCCCTGGGCCGGGGCTGGCAAACAACCGCCCATGGCCCCGTTCCCCTGCCTGCACCGGCAACGCTGGAGATCATCAGGGAATACGCTATCCCTTGTTACGGTATCGCCCTGGAGGCAGAAACGGTCACGCCTACCGGAGCCGCCCTGCTTGCCGTTACCTGTTCATCCTTCTCCCCCCCCCTGCCTATGCGTGTGGAGCGAATCGGCTACGGGGCGGGGCGGAAGGATTTCCCCCATCCCAATATTCTGCGTGCCTGGCAGGGTACCTCTTACCAGGGCAGCGCCCCAGCGGCGGCAGTACAGCAAGCTCTAGCCGCTGGCGCCGGCGGCACAGTTGATTTTACCGTTGCCTGCCTGGAGATGATCGAAGCGAATATTGACGACCTTAACCCGGAGATCTATGACTACCTGCTGGAGCGCTTGTTTGCCGCGGGAGCGCTTGACGTATATTTTTCCCCCATCCAGATGAAAAAAAACAGACCTGCAGTCAAGGTTACCATTCTGGCCGATCCGCAAAAAAGTCATCTGCTGGGCGAGATCCTGCTGCAGGAGAGCACAACTATCGGTTACCGGCGTTATCTTGCCGAAAAGATCATGCTCAAAAGGGAGGAACGGGAACTGGAAACCCCCTGGGGCAGAGTAAAAATAATAGTGGCAGGCTCTCCCCCCCACTATTACAATATTGCCCCCGAATATGCCGACTGCCTGCGTATCGCCCGCGAAAAAGGCATACCCTTAAAGAGAATTTACCAGTATGTGGGCTCCCTTTTCCAGCCTTGACCGCACACTGACAGATTATTTTTTGGCAGTGCCGTTTTCTGCCCCTGCCTGCCTCTCTCCGCTGCGGCAGGAGGGGCAGTAACCAAAGAACTGCAGATAATGGTTGGTAATCTGGAAGCTGTGTTTCTCCTCAACCACCCTTTCCAGCTGGCTGAGCAGGTCTTCTTCCACTTCCAGAATGGCCCCGCACGTCAGGCAAATAAGATGATGGTGATGATGGTGATTCCGTTCCAGCAGCTCCATGGGCACCAGCTCATAGCGGCTGCGGCCGTCGCCGAAATTCATTTTCTGCAGCAGCCCCAGCTCTTCCAAAAGCTCCAGGGTACGGTAGATGGTGGCCAAGCCGATCTCCTCACCCTTCTCCCTGCTGATCTGGTAGAGCTCCTCAGCACTCAGGTGCCGCTCCAGGTTTTCCATGAATATCTCCAGCACCAGCCTGCGCTGCGGGGTCAGTCGATGTTCGCCAAATTGGTTTTTTATGGTGCCAATCCTCTGCTCCAAGGCTTTCACCGCCGCAAAAAGTTATTATCTTTGCTTTCCAAAAAGATACCCGAATTTTTCTTTATTATTCTCCGGAGAATAAGTATTTCCTTTAAAAAAATCCTGTCGAAAAAAATATTTAAGTTACTACTACTCAGCCTTACATTTTCATCGGGGCGCAGAGTGCCTTTTCACGGCTGCAGTCTTTAAAAATTTTGGGATACAAAGAAAATTTTAGTGTCCCGAAATTTTTGTGCTATAATGGCTTAAATTCATTAAGGGTGGTGTTCAGCTTGACAGGCCTCATCCGCTTTGGTGTTTCCATCAGTGAGGAATTACTGGAGAAATTTGACGGCATGGTAGTGCAAAAAGGTTATAATAACCGCTCCGAAGCAATCCGCGACCTGATCCGCAATCAGCTTGTGGAATTGGCATGGCAGGATGATGAACAGGATGTGGCTGGTACGATCACCCTTATTTATGATCACCATGTGCGCAGTTTGAGCAAAGCACTGCTGGATGCGCAGCATAACTGCCATCACCTTATTCTATCCACCATGCACCTCCATCTGGACCATCATAATTGCCTGGAAGTGCTGGCCGTAAAGGGCCTGGTCAAAGAAATTCGGGATATTGCCCAGCAGCTCATCGGTGTGCGGGGAGTCAAGCACGGTCGCCTGACGATCACCTCAACCGGTAAGAATCTGGAATGACAGTTCCGCATGCTGATTTTTAAGTAAAACAAAGCAATATCCGTTCAATCCCCGCGTAATCCTTGTGTACTGCCGTTGCGGCAAAGCCGGCCCGCTGCGACAGCCCCTTTACTTCTGCCGCCTGACCCGCCCCCAGCTCCAGGGCCAGCAGTCCGGGAGCATACAGCACCGCTAACGCTCCGGCAATGATTTCCCGGTAAGCATCCAAGCCGCTGGGACCGCCGCAGAGGGCGCGGCGCGGCTCACGCCGCACTTCGGCGGGGAGCATGGACAGCATACCCTCCTTAATATATGGCGGATTGGCAACAATTATGTCAAAGCGACTTTTAACGCCCGCTGCCGTATCCAGGGCCCGGTAATAATGCCCCTGCAGAAAGTTGATACGCGCCGCCACGCCATGCCGCTGACCGTTACGGCAGGCTACCGCCAGCGCTTTTGCATCCGCGTCCACAGCCACAAGGGAAGCCCGGGGCAGGTAATAAGCAAGGGTAACAGCAATATTGCCGCTGCCTGTACCCAACTCCAGGATATCTATGCTTGCTTTTTCCCCGGTGTATTTTCCCCTTTCCCGGGTCCACCCCAGCACCAACTCCACCAGGTGTTCCGTCTCCGGGCGGGGGATAAAAACTCCCGCCTCCACGTAAAAGGGCAGGCCCATAAACTCTTTCTCGCCACTAATATACGCCAACGGTTCACCGGCGGCGCGGCGGCGGCTGAGTTCCGCGTAGTTCGCCGACTGGGCAGTGGAGAGTACCGTCTCGCCGTGCGCATAGAGGTAAGGCCGGCTCACCTGTAAAAGCAGGGCCAGCAACAGCTCCGCTTCCACACGCCCTTCCTCTATGCCATGGTCCCGCAAAAAAGAAGCGGCCTCCTGTAAGGCCTCTTTAATGCTCATTTGCCTGTTTTTTAATTCCAATATTTTAACACCCTTACATTTGCAGTTGGGCGGCCCGTTCATGGGCGATGAGGGTTTCCAGGATCTCCTCCAGTTCTCCTTCCAGAATCTGGTCCAGCTTATGGAGGGTTAGCCCGATGCGATGGTCCGACAACCTGTTTTGCGGCACGTTGTAAGTACGGATGCGCTCGCTGCGGTCGCCCGTCCCCACCTGGCTGCGCCGCTCCTCCGCCTGTTCCTGCTGCTGCTCGGCAACCATCCTGGCCAGCAGGCGTGCCCGCAAAACGCGCATGGCTTTATCGCGGTTTTTCAGCTGGGATTTTTCATCCTGGCAGGATACCACCGTGCCCGTAGGCAGGTGGGTGATACGCACCGCTGACTGGGTGGTATTGACGCTCTGCCCTCCCGGCCCGGTCGAGCAAAAGGTATCAACGCGCAGATCCTGGTGGTTGATCTCCAGTTCCACTTCTTCCGCCTCTGCCAGCACGGCCACCGTAGCCGTGGAGGTATGGATACGTCCTCCTGACTCAGTGGAGGGGATACGTTGCACCCGGTGGACCCCCCGCTCGTATTTGAGGCGGCTGTAGGCGCCCCGTCCCTTGATCGAAAAGATTATCTCCTTAAAGCCGCCGATATCCGTAGGGTGGGAGCTGAGCAGCTCCATAGACCAGTTCTGCCGTTCGGCAAAACGGAGGTACATGCGCAGCAGGTCAGCGACAAAAAGGGCCGCTTCTTCTCCCCCGGCGCCGGCACGCAGCTCCATGATCACATCTTTCGTATCATTGGGATCCCGGGGCAAAAGAAGTTCCTTCAACTCCTTTTCCAGCTTCTCTTTGCGGGCGGCAAGAACACCGATCTCCTCCCGCAAAAATATGGCCATCTCCTCTTCCGGTTTTTCCCGGAGCATCTCCCGCGCTTCCTCCAGCTCCTGCTCCGTCAGCTGCATCCAGCGGTAAGTTTCCACCGTTTCCTGCAAGCCGGCATGTTCGCGGGCCAGCTTTTGCCACTGCTGCTGGTCCTTAATAATATCCGGGTTCCCCAGCTTCATTTCCAGGGAAATAAAATGTTCTTCCAGTGTTTTTAGTTTATCCCACATTTTTTTCAGCCTCCGTCTCCGGGGGGAGCACCGCCTTGAGAGCGGCTACGGCCACTTCAAGCTGGTCATCCGCCGGCCGCTGTGTGGTCAAACGCTGCAGCCACAGCCCGGGACGGGAGATAATTCCCGTCAGCCAGTTGTCCTTTGCCGCTGCCAGTCGGATCACCTCATAGGAAAGACCCGCCACCAGGGGTAACAGGGCAAGGCGGAGCAGGATACGCTGCCAGAGCACGGGCCAGCCGAAAAATGAAAAGAGCAGTATGCTCATAATCATGACAACCAGGAGAAAGCTGGTGCCGCAGCGGCGGTGCAGCGTGCTGTAAGAGCGGGCGTTGTCCACAGTGAGCGGTTTTCCCGCCTCAAAGCAGGCAATAGCCTTATGTTCCGCCCCATGATATTGAAAGACCCGACCTACCTCTTTCCATCGAGAGATCAGAAAGACATAACTTAAAAAAATAAGCAGGCGCAGCGCCCCTTCTCCCAAATTTAAAAGAATGGGCAACTCCACTCCCTGGCGCAGAAACTTCATGAGGTAAGTGGGCAAAAGAATAAACAGGGCAATCCCCGCAGCAAGGGATACGACCATGGTGAGCGGCAGTTCCCAGCCCTTGAGCTTCTCTTCTTCCTCCGCCAGAGCCGCGCCGGCAGAAAAAGAGATGGCGTTCAGACCCAAAACGAGAGCCTCCACAAATGCGGCCATCCCCCTCAACAAGGGCAGCTTGAAAAGGGGATAACGTTCAGAAAAGGAGCGAAATGTCTGCTCGTGTACGGCAATGGAGCCCTCCGGCTGCCGTACAGCTATAGCCACATGGGAGCGGTTGCGCATCATTACCCCTTCGATCACAGCCTGACCGCCGATATTCACTTTTTTTTGCGACAACGGCTCCACCCCGTTTTCAACAGCCCATACCGCGGGCCGCCAAGCAAAATTTGACCATCACATAATATGTTGCCCGCTAAATGGTTGTAGGGGCGCGGAACGGTCAAGACCGTTCCCTACGGGCTGCCCGGTACCGTTCCCTATGGGGGGGGGCGGACACGAAGTCTCTTGTGTCTTGCCTCTGGTTTCTTGCATCTTGCATCCTACATGTTATATTTCCGCTTGAAGCGCTCTACACGCCCTCCCGTGTCTACAAATTTCTGTTTTCCGGTGAAATAGGGATGGCAGTTAGCGCAGATCTCCACTTTTAATTCTTTCCGCGTGGAACCAACGGCATAACTGGCTCCGCAGGCACAGGTAATCTTTGTTTTTACATACGCAGGGTGTATCTCTTTTTTCATGGCGTTCACCTCGCTTCCCCACCAGCCGCTGCTCCGATATGCGCCGGTACCGGCACGACCCTTATA
>Ga0136715_1000055_pt1 | contig 21755 bp, 23 predicted proteins | sample SedPBSmetaG_FD_104916 | JGI IMG/M metagenome (GOLD analysis project Ga0136715, IMG submission 104916) | Freshwater sediment bacterial and archeal communities from Indian Creek, Illinois, USA to study Microbial Dark Matter (Phase II) -... | ecosystem: Environmental > Aquatic > Freshwater > Creek...
CAGAAGATTGGCGACAGCAATGCGCAGATTGCCTGCCCAGTGCACGCCTCCGTCTCCGGACGGGTCGTCGCAGTCGAGAATCGCCCTCATCCTAATGGGCGCGAAGTGTTATCCGTAGTCATCGAAAACGATTTTCATGACGAAGTCCATCCATCGGTGCAACCTAAATCTATCGACCACCTATCGCCGGTTGAGCTTGTCAGTTGGATACGCGAAGCGGGCATTGTTGGCATGGGCGGAGGTGGTTTTCCTACCCACGTCAAGCTCACCCCGCCGGAGGGCGTTACTTTGGACGCTGTGCTTCTCAATGGGGCGGAGTGCGAGCCCTACCTCACCACAGACCACCGCGTGATGGTGGAGTGGGCTGAAGATGTCATGCTAGGTCTACGTTGCATAATGAAAGCCACCGGTGTCCGACAGGGGTATATTGGCGTCGAAGCCAATAAGCAGGACGCGATAGTAGAGCTTACCAGAGTCATATCCGGTGCCGCAGACATTAAGGTAGTCCCTCTCGCCGTGAAGTACCCCCAAGGTGCTGAACAACAGCTTATCTACGCATGTCTAGGGCGTAGACTCCCCAAAGGGAAGCGGCCCCTGCATATCGGCGTAGTAGTAAATAATGTCCATACTGCGCAGGCTATCGCACACAGCCTGCGCACGGGTCTACCTTGCGTAGAACGGGTCATTACGGTAGACGGCGAGTGCGTGGAGCGTCCGGGAAACGTTGTAGTGCGCATCGGCACGAGCTTCAGCGATGTACTTGCGGCGCGTGGCCTCGTTGGCGAGCCGCATAAGCTGCTTTCCGGGGGGCCGATGATGGGTATCGCGATGTACACACCGAGCGTTCCTGTGTGCAAATGCACGTCGGGCATCCTTGCTCTCGCGCTCACAGAATCACCCTTTGCCGAGGCGATGACCTGCGTACGCTGCGCCAGATGTATAGATGTCTGTCCGATGCTTATCTACCCTACATTGATTGCGCAATATGGGGAGCGCGGCCGTACTGAAGAAGCCCAAAAATACGGCGCCTTAGAATGCCATGAGTGTGGGGCCTGCACATATGTATGTCCTTCGCGTATACCCCTAGTGCAATGGATTCGCCGCGCCAAGTCAGATATCTACGCAGAGCGCTCTCGCGCACAAGCCTAAGGAGGCTGGCTCGATGGAGATTAACAAGCTTACTGTTTCGTCCTCTCCACATCTGCATAGCAACAACACCGTGCTGCGAGCGATGCTTTGGGTGCTTGCTGCACTCACGCCCGCGACACTCTTTGCGGTGTACTACTATGGGGCTTATGTTGTCGTCATTCTGCTTTCCAGCACGGCCGCGGCCGTCGCGACAGAAGCACTTATTCTTAAACTCAGGCGTAAACCCCTGCGCGCCGCTGTTGATGGCAGCGCTGCGGTGACAGGGTTGCTCTTAGCATTAAATGTGCCTGCCAGCGCCCCGTGGTGGCTGGTGGCGATTGGTGCGGGCGTGGCCATTAGCATTGGCAAACAGGTTTTTGGCGGCATTGGGCATAACCCCTTTAATCCGGCCTTAGCCGCGAGGGCCATTCTCGTGGTTTCATGGCCGGAGCGCATGACCCGTTGGGTAGGCCCGGGACTCGTTTCGGCGGCCACGCCTTTAGCCCAGTACCGTGCCGGAGTTGCTGTCCCGGCGCATGCCGACCTATTCCTGGGCTTGCGCCCGGGGAGCCTTGGGGAAATGTCCGTGTTTCTGTTGTTACTCGGTGGAGCGCTCTTGATCTATCTTAAAATCATTGACTGGAAAATCCCGGCCTCTTTCATCGGTACTGTGGCGCTCTTAACATGGGCGTTGCCAACTGAAGGACAGACCGCCTTCTTTGCGGGGAACCCTCTTTTCCATGTATTGTCGGGAGGCCTTGTGCTCGGAGCGTTTTTTATGGCCACCGATTGGACAACCTCACCGCTTACCAAGCGAGGTCGTGTCGTTTTCGGTTTCGGGGCCGGACTGATCACCGCGATTATTCGACTTTACGGTGGTCTGCCGGAAGGTGTAACCTTTGCCATTTTGATTATGAACGCATGTACGCCGCTAATCGACCGCTACACTTTGGGCAAAAGTTTCGGTTCGACGCGGGGGGCGATGTAAATGAACGACATAAAAGTGCTGTGGCGCGGCATCTTTGACGAGAATCCGACTTTTCGACTCCTGCTTGGTATGTGCCCGACGCTCGCCGTCTCCATCGCCGCCAACCAAGGCCTCGGCATGGGATTGGCTACGACAGCGGTCCTGGTTGCGAGCAATATTTTGATCTCGCTGCTGCGCTCCGTAATCCCTGACAAAATACGTATCCCCTGTTTTATCGTCGTTATCGCGACTTTTGCAACTATGGTTGACCTCATTATGGCGGCGTTTGTGCCGGCGTTACACCAGGTGCTCGGCATTTTTATCCCGCTGATCGTCGTTAACTGTATCATTTTGCAGCGTGCGGAGGCCTTTGCCTCGAAGAACACCGTGTGGAGGTCGGCGCTTGACGGTGTGGGTATGGGGATAGGCTTCACTATTGCCTTGCTTATGGTCTCGGCGATACGCGAAATTTTGGGTTCCGGCACCTTGTTTGGTCTGCACGTGCTCGGGTTCTGGCAGTCGTTTGAGCCAATGCGGATCATGGTCTCGCCTCCGGGAGCTTTCATCGTTCTCGGGCTCTTGATCGGCCTAATCAATTCTCTCAGCATGCGCAGAGTGTAGGAGGTGGACGGCATGGGTGAGATTGTTATTATCTTTTTTAGTGCAATTCTGATCAACAACTTTGTTTTGATCAGGTTCTTAGGCATATGCCCATTTTTGGGTATATCACAAAAAGTAGAAACCGCTGTGGGCATGAGCCTGGCAGTCATTTTTGTGATGACGGTGGCGTCGCTGGCGACGTGGGTAGTGCAGACTTATGTGCTGCTTCCTTACGACCTGGTGTACCTACGCACGATAGTGTTTATTCTGGTCATCGCGGTGTTGGTGCAGTTCGTGGAGATGGTAATTCAAAAGAGCAGTCCAACGCTTTATCAAGCCTTAGGTGTGTATCTGCCACTTATTACTACTAACTGCGCTGTGCTCGGCGTTACCATTCTTAATCTCAATGAGGCGTATAATCTTCTGCAGGCCTTGGCCCATGGTTTTGCGGCAGCGGTGGGGTTTGGTCTGGCGATTGTCGTTTTTGCGGGAATTCGCGAGCGCCTAGAGTTGGCCGAGATTCCAGAGGCGTTGCAGGGGTTCCCCATTGCGCTGATTATTGCCGGGTTGCTGTCTATTTCCTTCTTCGGATTTCAAGGCTTGTTGTAAGGAGGCAAGGACATGCAGATTGAGTGGCGCTCTGTGTTGCTGGCGTTAGGCTCTCTGGGCGCGTTGGGCCTCCTCTTTGGTGCGGGGCTGGCCGTCGCTGCCAAGAAGTTTGCCATTCCTTTCGATCCTCTTTACGGCGAGGTGTTAGCCGTGCTCCCGGGTGCCAACTGTGGCGCCTGTGGCTACCCAGGTTGTGCTGGGTATGCGTCTGCAGTATCCCAGCGACGTGTTGGTATCGGCAAGTGTCCTGTCGGGGGCAACGACTTGCTCAGCAATCTTGGGCGGCTCATGGGGGTAGAGGCCAAGCTTGCTTCTGACCGGATGGTAGCGACGCCTTACTGTGACGGGGGGTGCGCGGAGGCGCCGACACGCTTTCGCTATGAAGGTACACAGGACTGTGTGGCCGTAGTGGCTCTCTCCGGGGGCGATAAAGCCTGCCGATATGCCTGTGTGGGCTATGGAACCTGTGTTAAGCTGTGTAAGTTCGGGGCTATTTCTATGGACGATAACCGCATTCCCGTTGTTGACACAGCAAAGTGTACTGCCTGCGGCCTATGTGTAGCGGGATGTCCCAAAGATATTTTCAGCTTGCGTCCGGCGGGGAAACATGTGCACATCCGGTGTCGGTCGCACGACAAAGGCGCAATAGTACGAAAAATCTGCTCGGTGGGGTGCATTGCCTGTGGCCTCTGTGTCAAAGCCTGTCCTGTGGATGCTATCGCGGTAAAAGACTTCTTGGCGGAGATTGACTACGAGAAGTGCATCAACTGCAATCGCTGCATCGAGAAGTGTCCGACCAAGACTATCCACGGGGGACTCTAGCGCTTAAATCGGCGGGGCCGCGTGGCTCGGCCATCTCTCTAGGAGGATATGTTAATGAAGTTCGGACGTGTGGCCTTAGTCACGGCTACTCTTTTAATATTGATTGCTGTGTGGGTGGGGCAGAGCCTCGCAGTCATTCGCCGCGCCGAGCGCCAAGTTCTGTTAATGGATACTTTCGTGCGGGTAATAGTACATGGGCGTTTAAGTCAAGCCGCGCTAGAGAAAACTATCGATGCGACCGTTAACGAAATGGCGCGTTTGGAAGGCATCCTTTCCGCGCATGCTGTCGGCAGCGACATCTACCGGATAAACAATGCCGGGACAGAGCGGCGTGAGGTCAGTGCAGAGACCCTCGCGGTATTAGAGCGTGCGGCCCTTGTGTATGAACAAAGTCGTGGCGCCTTCGACATCACTGTGGGCGCGTTGATGCGCGCATGGGGATTCGGGACAGATACACGAGCGGTGCCTTCCCCCGAGATGTTGGCCGAGGCCCTTAGTGGCGTGGGGTTCGAACACGTCGAAGTTGACTCCGCGCGACGGAGCGTGCGGCTCAGCCATCCGGCCACGCGGCTCGATCTCGGTGGTGTGGCCAAAGGTTACATTGTAGACAAGGCCGTCGAATTTCTCGCGGCCCGTGGCATCGATTATGCCATCGTTGACGCCGGAGGCGATGTGCGCGTACTGGGTGGCCATCCCGGACAGTTCGTTTGGGAAAGGCCGCGTGCGGTAAGGGTAGGCGTACAGCATCCTACACAACGGGACGCATTAATTGCGGTTGTTTCCACCCACCGTGGCGCAGTTCTGACTTCGGGCGACTACGAGCGGTATTTCGTCGAGGACGGGGTCCGTTACACACACATTGTGGACCCTCGTACCGGGCAGACAGTGCGCGGCTTGAGTAGTGCAACGATTATGGCGAGCGAGGCGGCTCTAGCCGATGCTATAGCTACGGCAGTTATGGTGCTCGGAGCCGAGGAGGGGAAAGCCCTAATTGAGGCCTTTCCTGACGTCGAGGGCTTGCTCATTACTGAAGGTGGCGCTATAGTGATGACTGACGGCATGGCTCAGTTTACTGAGCTCATCAATAGGTAAAAACCATGAAGACACACAGAATGGTGCGCCTAGCGCTGCTCGTGGCCGGGGCAGCCGCCCTCCATGCGGTGGAAAGCTGGGTCCCAAACCCGCTCAACGTAAGCCTTGGCCCCGGTGCCAAACTTGGCTTAGCCAATGTGGTCACGGTGGCAGTGGTCATGCGGTACGGCTGGCGCGATGCAGTGGTAGTGGCGCTGCTGCGGGCACTGCTTGGCAGCCTCGTTGGGGGGACATTTCTTACGCTAGGATTCTTTCTTAGTTTTAGCGGCGCGGTGACTAGCGCGGCAGTAATGGGCCTGGCGCACCGCTTAGCTGGCGACCGAATTAGTGCGGTCGGCTTTAGCTTGTTGGGAGCGGTAGTGCATAATCTCGCGCAACTCACGGTGGCATCCCTTTTGGCGAGGCATTTTGGTCTGTTTGTGCATCTGCCGTATCTTCTGCTGATGGCCATTCCCACAGGGTATGTGGTTGGCACCGTAGGAGCATTGCTCTATCGTTATTTACCGCGGCACGACATGACAAGGGGTGGGATGAGTGAAATCTAAGCGCAGTGGATGGTTGTTGCTCTTGTTCTTAATTGTGGGTGTCTTTCTCGGGGGTCTTCTAGGGGAGTTGGCGGGCCCGCTTTTGCCGTTTCTCACTTTAGCTAGCCCTACCTACGGCATTCATCCACCCTTTAGCCTGACATTAGGCCCTTTGACTCTTGTCATAGGCGTAACGCTCCACGTGTCGGTGGCCATGGTATTTGGTCTCATCTTGGCCTACTTAGCTTACCGCGCGTTGTAGATGAAGACCATCTTCTTGGCTTCCGCTTCGCCGCGGCGGTTGGCGTTGCTGCGGCAAATCGGGGTGGAGCCTATTGTGCTACCTTCGTCTTTTACGGAGGATTTACATCTTGTAGGGGATCCTGTGCGTCTGGCTACTATGTATGCCGAAAAGAAGGTGCGCGGCGCTTTGCCTCTGCCGTGTTTAGGCGTCTGCATTGGTGCGGACACCGTCGTGCATTGGCGCGGGCGTCTGCTGGGGAAGCCGCAAACACAGGAACAAGCCGTGGAAATGCTCGCGACACTCTCCGGGCAGTTTCATGAGGTGGTCACGGGGGTTACCGTTATGCAGAGTGCTACCAAGTACTTGGTAGCGCATGCCTGTACGCATGTAGAATTCAGAGAACTTTCCCTAGCAGAGATTCGCCGCTATGTAGCTACCGGGGAACCCATGGATAAAGCCGGAGGCTACGCGATACAAGGGGCAGCCGCCGTATTTGTGCGTGGGATTATGGGATGCTACAGTAACGTCGTGGGGTTGCCGCTGTCGTTGCTTTACGGCATGCTACAGGAGCTCGGCGTCGAAATGATGGGGGACTGGGGGAGACAGGAGTGACAATTCGCAGTCTACCTGAGCGCGAAAGGCCGCGCGAGCGCTTGCTACACAGGGGAGCAACGCATCTCTCCAATGCCGAACTGCTCGCTATCCTGATGGCCACATCAGGCCAAAAAGGGGAGAGTGTCCTCGAGCTGGCCCAGCGCGTATTGGCAAAAGCAGGGGATTTCAGCAACATCGTGCGGCTAACAAAGGATGAGCTGTGTACAATCAAGGGCATCGGGCCGGCCAAGGCGGTACAGATTCTAGCAACAGTCGAGCTGTCGCGTCGCTTAGCCTCGCTTAGCAGTACTCCCGTAGTGGTACGCTCTCCGGATGACGTGCGCAAGCTCTTGCTCGACCGACTCTGCTTTGAGGAGCAAGAGCGCTTTTTCGCCGTGCTTCTCAACACTAAGAACCACTGCCTGAGCGTTGAGGAAATCTCGGTCGGCAGCCTTAATTCTTCCATCGTGCACCCGCGCGAGGTATTTAAGGCCGCCATTCGGCGCAGCGCGGCCGCTCTGATTGTCGCCCATAACCATCCCAGTGGGGATTGCACCCCCTCGCGCGAAGACATGGAAGTAACCCGCCGACTCACCGAGGCAGGTAGACTCTTAGGCATTGATGTGCTTGATCATGTTGTTTTTGGCGATGGGGTTATACTAAGTTTTAAGGAAAAGGGCCTGATGTAAAGGAGACGAAGCACCATGATGTTCTTGTTCAACCGCTATTTTACCCGCGATATGGGCATCGACCTTGGGACAGCTAATACTCTAGTCTTCGTTAAGGGTAAAGGTGTTGTGCTGAGGGAACCTTCGGTGGTAGCTATGCATCGCGACAATCACGAAGTGCTGGAGGTAGGCGAGGCCGCTAAAGCCATGATCGGGCGCACGCCTGGACATATTGTGGCTGTGCGGCCATTGCGCGACGGTGTTATCGCCGATTTTGACGTAACACAGAAGATGCTCAAGGCGTTTATCAGGCGGGCTCTACCTAGCATGAGCTTTCTTCGCCCGCGCGTAGTTGTGTGCGTTCCGGCGGGCGTTACAGAGGTGGAAAAGCGGGCGGTCAAAGATGCCACGCTAGCCGCGGGAGCACGGGAGGCATATACCATCGAGGAGCCTATGGCGGCAGCGATTGGCGCCGGGTTACCGGTAACAGAGCCGATTGGGAACATGATTGTCGATATTGGTGGCGGGACGACCGAAGTCGCGATCATCAGTCTGGGGGGCATCGTAACGCACAAATCCATCCGCGTCGGCGGTGACGAAATGGACGAGGCCATTGTTACCTACGTCAAGAAGCACTATAATTTACTTATAGGCGAACGCACTGCGGAAGATGTAAAACTAGCTATCGGTTCAGCTTTCACTGTACCGGAGGTAGAAATGGATGTTCGGGGGCGCGACCTCGTTAGTGGTCTGCCAAAGACACTCAAGCTTTCTTCAAGCGAGGTGTGTCAAGCATTGGGGGAACCGGTGAGAGCTATCGTCGACGCGGTCAAAGCGACCTTAGAGCGCACGCCGCCGGAATTAGCTGCAGACGTCATGGATCGCGGCATTGTAATGACCGGCGGCGGTTCGTTGCTCAGAGGCTTAGATAAACTCATCGCGGCCGAAACCGGTATGCCGGTGATCATTGCCGACGACCCGTTGACGTCCGTAGTGCAAGGTGCCGGTCGTGTGTTTGACCACCTTGATCTGCTCCGCAGATTAGATGCATCACCTAGGAGAAGGTAGACTTTACAGGAGGAGATGGGAATGGAGTTTTTTGGGAAAAACCGGCCCATCGTCACCTTGGTGCTCCTGGTATTTGCGCTAATGGTCGGGCTCAGTTTCTCCGCACGCGACGCAGCGGGCTCGACATGGTTTGAGCGCGCTGTGCATCGTTTGGGTGCTCCCATACAGCGTTCAGTATCCATCGTCATGTCTTTCAGCCGTGAAGCGCTTGAGTCTGTGCACGAGTTAGGCCGACTCAGGCGGGAGAATGAGCAACTGCGGCAGGAGATTGAAGAGCTTCGTTTTCGGTACCATAACCTCGTCGGTGTAAGCCTTGAACTAGAGCGTTTACGGGCTTTACTTGGCTATCGAGAGGAGCAGGCCGAGCTCGACCTCATCCTGGCGCGGATTATTTCCCGGGGCATAACCACGTGGCACCAAGAAATGGTTTTAGATCGGGGGACGGCGCATGGTGTGCAGGTTGGTGACGCGGTGGTCACACACCGCGGAGCTGTAGGTCGGATTGTAGACGCCTTTGACACGTCGGCGCGAGTTCTCCTGATCACTGACCCTCGTAGTGGCATCGCGGCAGTGGTGCAAGACAGTCGCGACGGCGCGATAGCAGAAGGCGATAGCAGCGTATTGGGCATGGTCAGACTAGCGCGCTTGCCATGGGACTTTCCGGTGGTCGTAGGGGATCTGGTGGTTACGAGCGGGCTAGGTGGCGTTTTCCCGCGTGACCACGCCTTTGTGATCGGAACGGTATCAGAGATCGTGGTCAGTGCCGATGGTCTGCTAAAGTCCGCCCGCCTTGAACCGGCGGTCGACTTTATTCGCTTAGAGGAAGTTTTGGTAGTGCGCAGGAGTCAACCATGAGCCGGACCACACTCCGGCTGGGTGCGCTGATAGTCGTGGGTGTGCTTTTGCACGGCGCCGTGATGCCGCACGTGGCCATTTTCGGAGGCAGAATTAATGTGTTAGTGCTTTTTGTTGCCGGCACTGCATTTTTGCATGGGACGACGACAGGTATGCTGGTGGGGTTGGTCGCGGGGCTGTTGGCCGATGCGTTGTTCACCAGCGTGTTTGGTCTTAGTACCATTCCCCTTGTGGTGGTTGGTTACGCAGTAGGGCAGGCTGAGCGCCAGCTCTTTCACGACGAAGTGCTTGTGCCGGCGATTGTAGGGTTTGCCTCTGTCCTCACGTTTGAAGTACTGTTGCTCTTGTTGTCGCGTCTGGCGTTTGGCGTGTGGTGGGGTGGAGCCTTTGTGGAGGGGTTTGTGCCGAGCGTGTTAGTAACCGGCGCGCTGATGCCGCTTGCGTTTTTTGGCTTGTTAAGACTTGACCGAGTGCTGGGCAGGAGGTGAGGCCAGTGGAGAATGTCTTTCAGCGGCGGTTAAACGCGGTGGCCGTGCTCGTCTTTGTGGCTCTCGCGGTAATCGTGTTTCGCCTTGCCTATGTGCAGATCGTGCACGGAGCTGACTACCGCCGTGATGCCGACAATAATCGCTTTCGGGAGGTCCCGCGCGAAGCACCGCGGGGTCAGATTGTCGACGCTTACGGCGTGATTCTTGCCACTAACCAGCCCGGTTACTTTATCTCTATGCACCACACACGGAGCCCCGAGCTGGCCAACATCCTCGCGCGCCTAGTGGAGATACTGGACCCGAGCGGACAGGACGCGCGAGTTTCTGTGGAGGAGTTTAAGCGGCGTCTCCATGCGGCACGTTTCCGTCGCTGGTATCCAGTTCGTCTGTACGATGAACACCTCGAATTCGGCGACCCACGGCTTGTGCAGATAGAAGAACGCCGTATGGAACTACCGGGGGTTATTGTGCAGGTACAACCGGTGCGGAGTTACCCGTTGGGGCAGACCGCCGCTCATGTTTTAGGTGGGATGGGCATTTTTCCCTACCGCGCCGAACGCTTACGAGAAGTAAATGAGCAGTTTGGTCTGCAGCGCTATCAACTCGATAGCATAGTTGGACGTTTTGGGCTCGAGTACACGTATGATTTTATAACCCCTAATTTATCCCTGCGCGGAGTGGACGGCGGTCAACTGGTGGAGGTTGACCACTTGAGTCGCACCGTGCAGGAACTTGAGCAACTCGATCCCATCCCCGGCAACGACCTGCATCTGACCTTAGATGCCGCTCTCCAGCAGGAGATCGAGGCGTGGCTACCCCAACACTTGCAGCGCGCGCGCGATGCCGCGTATGCCGCGGGCATGCGCGGTGCTGACTTAGACTTGGTAGCGCGGGAGGCCGCTGTCGTTGCGCTCGACCCGCGTACCGGTGCGGTGTTAATGATGCTTAGTTATCCGGCCTTTCGTCCGATGGACATTTTGACAGACTATCTAGCGTTGTACTCTGACCCCGCGCGACCACTCGATAATAAAGCTTTCGCTGCTTTCCCGCCGGGTTCGGTCTTTAAGCCGGTCACGGAAATTGCCGGCATCATTAGTGGCGCGAAAGACACCATGCCGACAGTAGTGTGCACGGGACGCCTGATGCATCCTTGGCTAGGTGAGCAAGGCAAACCCTGCTGGATTGAGTATTACCGAACCGGTCATGGCGTGGTGGACGACATCGCGGCCATGCGGGTATCCTGCAATGTCTATTACTACCATGTGGCATTTCAGATGATCACACGCCTAGGCAACGCTACCGTCCTTGACGCCTTTGCCAATGTCGCCTCGTTCCTAGGTCTTGGTGTCAGTACCGGGCTGGGAAGTGAGCTTCGCGGTTTTGGATACGAGCGTGGTGTATTGCCGACAAGTGAGCGCTTTCGCGGGATTATTCGGCAAACCGGAGAGCGTCGACCCCTTAACCCCTACCCCGGCGAGGTAGCTGACATCGCCATCGGTCAAGGCATACAAACCTATAGTCCGATGCACATGGCTAATCTTATGACCATGCTCGCCACAGGACACCGCTACGAAAACTACATTGTGGACAGAATCGTAAGTCCCCGCGGTGAGGTTGTGCACCGCACGCGACCGGAGCGGCTGGCCTCACTGGTGCGCACGCCCGAGAACCCAGGAGGGCTAATTACTGCCGAACAACTGGCCACCTTGCAGGAAGGACTGCGGCAAGTGACACAAGTGGGTGGGCTGGGGCTTAACAGCGGCACCGCCGCGGGCGCTTTCCGCGGGGCAACATACTTTGTCGCCGGCAAAACCGGCACGGCCGAAGTATTCCGCGGACGTCGCGCGCTCCCCTCCCATGGCTGGTTCGCCGGGTGGGGGGCAGACCCACAGACGCATGAGCCGGAAATTGTAGTATCGGTGTTTGTGCGCCATGGGCGGGGTGGCAGTGCAGCCGCGGCCCCCATCGCGCGCCAAGTGCTCGACACCTATTTTAGACTAAGAGCGGAGCGAGGAAATCGGTAATAGTTGTGCGAGTCGTCAGAAGGATTTTACTGACATGTACGCGAAAGGATAATGCAAGTAGTTTCTTCAGGGGAGGTGACACATGGGCAAAGTTTATGTGGTAACTTCGGGCAAGGGGGGCGTGGGCAAGACAACCACCACCGCCAACCTCGGGGCCGCACTGGCCAATTTAGGCAAAAGCGTGGTGTTGGTGGATGGCGACACCGGTCTGCGCAATCTAGATCTTTTTCTCGGCCTAGAAAATCGCATTGTCTACCATCTCACGGATGTGCTCGAGCGGCGTGCCAAACTGGACAAAGCGCTGGTGCAAGATAAGCGGTTTCCCCACATGAGCCTGCTACCGGCAGCGCAACAGCACGGCGGCCGCGCGAACGAGCGTGATATGAAGCGCCTTATGGAAGATCTGGCGAAGCAGTTTGATTTTGTGCTTATTGACTCACCCGCAGGCATCGACCACGGTTTCCATCTCGCCGCCGCAGCCGCGGAGGACGCCATTATCGTTACCACGCCGGAGTTGCCTGCCGTGCGTGACGCGGACAAAGTAGTCGGGCTTATTCGCAGCAAAGGCATTAAGTCGCCTAAATTGGTGTTAAATCGCCTGCGAATCAGTATGGTGCGCCGCGGCGACATGCTGAGCCAGAACGACGTGCTCGGGTTCTTAAAATTAGACTTGCTGGGAGTCGTGCCCGAAGACGAAACCACGATTGTGGCCACAAACAAGGGCCTGCCCTGTGTGCTCCTGCCAGAGAGCAGAGCAGGGGGTGCTTATCGCGATATGGCGCGGCGTATGCTAGGCGAGGCAGTCCCCTTGCGTTTGTTTAACGAACAGCGCGGGATTATTGGCTTCCTGCAAAGATTTATTGGCGAGAATTAGGCGGGGGGAGGGGGAACCCAGTGAGTGAGGGAGGAAGCAGTATTCTCGTAGCGCGTGACCGACTGCGTAGGATTTTGGTGCAGGACCGCTCGCTCGTTGCGCAGGAGTGTCTAGATTCTTTGTGTCAAGCCCTCATCGCAACCGCACGCGAGCAAGTGGTGTTGATGGAGAGTGACGTCACAACCGCTGTGGAGTATAAGGACGGGTCTGTCATCCTCACACTTCGCCTGCCGATTGTGCGTGCGGTAGACATAGAGGAGACGACTGTAATTGGTTGACAGAAGATTGTTGCGCACTGTAGATTGGTGGCTATATTTGAGCTATCTCGCCGTGTCACTTTTTGGCGTGCTGATGATTGCCAGTGCTTCACAGAACAACGAGATGGGGGACCCGGCGTTTTTTTGGACAAAGCAGCTACAGTGGGTAGTCATAGGGCATGTTATTTTGTTCTTTTCGCTGGTCTTTGACTATCGTTTTTTTGCTAACCTGAGCATCCCTATTTACATACTGAACCTTGTCCTGCTTGTGGGAGTATTGGCGATAGGCGTGCGGGGTGGGGGAGCCCAGCGATGGATAGACCTCGGTGTCTTTACCTTGCAGCCGTCCGAGTTTGCAAAGATTGCCGTCATTGTTACCCTCGCCGCTCATCTAGAGAAGCTGCGCCGCGTGGACACTCTCTATCGGCTCGCCCAAGTGGTGTTACATGTTGCCATTCCCATGCTACTCATCGTCGTGCAACCGGATTTAGGCACAGCACTCGTCTTTGTCGGAGTCTTGGCCATTGTGCTTTATGCTGCGGGTTTGCCCCGACACCTCATGGCCTTGATGGGAGTATCCGCCGCTGCCTTGGCACCGATGGTGTGGCTTTGGGGTCTTAAGGACTATCAGCGCACACGTCTGCTGGTGTTTCTCGATCCTTCGCTCGATCGTTTAGGGGCAGGGTATCACCTCATGCAGTCCATCATTGCGGTCGGCTCAGGGATGCTGACCGGTAGGGGGCTGTTCGATGGTCCACAGACCGAACTTAACTTCTTGCCGGCACAACACACCGACTTTATCTTCTCCGTCATCGGCGAGGAATTGGGGTTTATCGGGGCGGCCCTAGTAGTCGCAGCCTTGTTTTTCATTGTCTACCGCTGTCTGCAGGCTGCAGCTCTCGCCAAGGATGACTTTGGGCGCAACCTGGCTGTTGGGGTTGCCAGTTGGATAGCGTTTCAGCTTATCGTAAACACGGGCATGACTGTCGGCATGATGCCGGTGACAGGCTTGCCGCTACCGTTCTTGAGCTATGGGGGCAGTTCGTTCTTGGCCTTGTCACTGGGGATTGGACTGGTACTTAATGTAGGTATGCGTCACCGCAAGATCCTCTTCTAGCACATAGTTGTCATTTGTCCGGAGTATACATTAGTGAAGCTCCGGGAGGTGATGGTTGCTATGCAATGGGCGAAAACGGGGCGGTCACGCAAACCCTTTAGACAGCGACAGCGCGGCCACAGCCGCCGGCGCGCGCTTACGGTATGGGTGACCCGTTCGGTCTTAGCTGTGCTTTTGGTGGTGATGGCGTGGATGGGGTCCCAGTTCCCCGTGATGCGCGAGTACCTTAGGCTTGTCTTTGTTCCCGGCGCGGCCGCCGAGACTCCTTGGGCTGTGTGGCTGGACTGGCAACCGCAGGGGGAGACCATCACACCGGTGTGGGTAGCCCTCACCGGCCGGCAAGACGCTCGGACCTTCGACTGGCCTGTGGAGAGTGTATCCTACACTGCTGCGGAGGGCGGCGTGTACCTTAGTAGCGCACGTGGCGTCGCTGTAAAGGCGGTGCTTCCCGGGCGTGCAGTGCGGATAGACAATGTGGGTGGAGAAGTGACGCTTGACCACGGGAGTGGGATGCAGACTATATACCGGGGTTTAGGCGAAGTTCTTGTACAGCAAGGTGACGAAGTTACCGAGGGTCAGATCATCGGGCGGATGGGGACTACAGAGAGGCTCTTCTTCGCATTAAGCCTCGCCAATCGCCTAGTTGACCCCACTTTGCGTCTTCGTTCACCGGGCCCACGCTGATGTACCTCGGCCAAGTCCTCGGAGTGAGCCTCAAGGTTCACTATCTTTTTTTATTCTGGCTCCTCATCTCAGCCACACTTGGGGATTGGATTTTCACGGTCGTCTTAGTGGTGTCCGTGTGTTTTCACGAGCTAGGGCACATTTTGGCCGCCCTAAATTGTCGCGTGGGTGTGGATGAAGTTGTGCTCATGCCCTTTGGCAGCGTGGCAAAACTTAGGCGTTGGCTAGGCGTTGAGCCAAAGACCGAGGCCGCGATCGCTCTGGCAGGTCCGGCTAACAGCTTGGTTTTGTGCGTAGTAGGCCTCCTGTACCAGCACACTAATTGGGGGCAGTCGTTGCTGGAGGCAAATATTCTCTTGTTCAGTGTGAATTTGCTCCCCGTATTGCCGCTCGATGGCGGTCGTGTGATCAGGAGCTTAGTGATCCGGAGTCTCGGATTCGGCACCAAGGGCAGACACCTAATTGAGCTTATGGAGAAGACGGCGTGGGTGTTTATGGGCATAGTTGGCGTTCTCTATTTGCTGGGCGTCCTCAGCATAAATGCCATCGTGTTAGCGCTGTTTCTTCTCTACGCTACTGTCCAAGAAAGAAAAATGATGCCCTACTTGTTCGTACGTTATTTAGGCGGGAAGCCGGGGGAACTTGCGGCAGCGGGTGTGCTCGTAGGCCGAGTTATCGTGGTGCTACCCGACACCCCAGTAGCGAACGCTCTGCCGGACATGACGCCACGTTGCTACCACTTGTTTCACGTCGTGCAACCTACTGGCGGGGTGATCACCATAACCGAAGAAGCCCTGTTTGCCGCGCTCATACGCCACGGGCCCGACATAACTTTTGCCGACGTAGAGTCGCAATAGGGACTTGTCGCTCGGTGGAGTCGCACTTCGCACTTTGCACTTTGCACTTCGTAGGGACGTTGGCGGACGACAGCTTCCCTCTCACCTCTGAAAGCTGAGGGCTGAGCAGCGTCACTAGCACACGCCTTCTACGAAGTGCAAAGTGCGAAGTGCAAAGTGCGAGTTCCCGCTATCGTGAACAAATAACGCGCAGTAAGGTATAATCAATTGACGAAACAACACTTATTGGAGGTTCCATGATACCACAGCACATCCGTGATCTTCTCCTTCGAGTCAACAAGCCTGCCCGTTACACGGGGGGCGAGGTTAATGCTGTACGCAAACATCCACAAGCGGTGTCTGTACGGATTGCGCTCGCGTTTCCTGACACTTATGAAGTTGGCATGAGCCACCTTGGACTCAAGATTCTCTACCAGCTCATCAACCGCCTGCCTTTTGCTGCAGCCGAGCGGGCCTACGCCCCAGCTGCAGATATGGGGGCACTGATGGCCGCGGAAGGTGTGAAGCTCTACTCGCTCGAGAATTTCAGCCCATTGGCGGATTTCGACGCCATAGGATTCACCCTGCAATATGAACTAAGCTATACCACCATTTTGTGGATGTTGGACTTAGCCGCGCTCCCGTTCTTCAGCCGCGATCGTCAAGAGCACCACCCCCTCATTATCGGGGGTGGTCCTTGCGCCTTTAACGCGGAACCTGTCGCGGATGTATTTGACGCCTTAGCCCTCGGCGAAGGCGAGGACGTCATCCTAGACATCGTAGACGCACTGCGCATAAAAAAAGAGCAGGGACTTTCCCGTCGCGAAGCCCTCATCCGCCTAGCGCAAATCCCCGGAGTATACGTGCCGAGCCTATACCTAGCGTCCTACAAACCCGATGAAACGCTCGCGAGCACCGCTGTCCAAAACGTCCATGCCGCGCCGATAGTGGACAAGCGGGTGATTAAGGAACTTAAGCCCGAGTATCTAGTGACTGCCCCCGTCGTGCCCTATACTGATGTAGTGCATGATCGGCTGATGCTCGAGATTTTTCGCGGATGTGCGCGCGGCTGTCGTTTCTGTCAGGCGGGCATGCTGTATCGACCGGTGCGGGAGTTTAAGGCACAAGACCTGTTGAGGGCAGCTGATACAGCCGTGCGCAACACCGGCTATGAGGAGCTCGCCCTGACTTCCCTGTCAACTATGGACTATAGCAAAATTAGCGAGCTGTTGGGGGAACTGGTGACCAGGCTTAACTGTCAAGGGGTTAATGTCTCGTTGCCTTCACTCAGAGTGGACAGCTTCTCGGTAGGCCTAGCCGCACAAGTCGCACGGCGGAAGAAGTCCGGTCTTACTCTGGCCCCTGAGGCAGGCTCACAGCGATTGCGCGATGTCATTAATAAGCAAGTCACAGAGGCCGACCTCCTAGTCGCTGTGCGTGGAGCTAAACAAATGGGTTTTAAGAGTGTTAAACTCTACTTCATGATTGGCTTACCGACAGAGACCGATAGCGACCTGCAGGAGATGGTGGCGCTTATCCTTAAGACGGCAGAAATCATGCCAGTTACTGTTAGCGTATCTTCCTTTGTGCCCAAACCGCATACGCCTTTCCAGTGGGAGCCACAATGTTCTATGCATGAGCTAGAGAGACGGCAGCAGTATTTGCGCGAGCGATTGCGGCGCAACAAACGCGTCAATTTTAACTACCATGATGCAGCGGTGAGCTTCCTTGAAGGCATATTTAGTCGCGGCGACAGGCGCCTCAGCGACGTCATCCTCGCTGCCTATCGGCTTGGCTGCAAGCTTGATGGTTGGAGTGAACACTTTAGGTATGACCTTTGGATGGAAGCTTTTGCCGAGGTAGGTCTTGATCCAACATTCTACGCTAACCGCTTGCGCGGTGAGGACGAACGCTTTCCTTGGGAGCACCTTTCGCCGGGGGTTAGCCGCGTCTTCTTGTGGCAGGAACGCCGGCGCGCGTTGTCGGGAGAACACACCGCCGACTGCACACGGGCCAAGTGTCCTGCCTGCGGCGTGTGTGTCGCCCTTGCAGTTACTACGTACACGGAACAGGAGCGCGAGTGATGAGGTTATGGCTTAAGTTTGCTCGCGCCAACGAGCTCGCGTTTATCTCCCATCTCGACACTCACAAAGCCTTCTGTCGCCTGATGCGCCGCGCTAACATACCGCTCGCGTACAGCCGCGGTTTTAACCCCCATCCGCTGTTGTCCCTAGCCGCTCCGCTGCCCGTAGGGTTTGGCAGCGAGTCCGACTATGTGGATGTAACACTCGCGGAAACTTTGTGCCCAGATACGCTGACCGATGCTTTGCGCATGAGCTCAGGGAGCGATAAGCTAAAGCTTCGCGGGTTGCGGGTTGTTCCGGAGCGAACGCCTGCGTTAGCATCCCTCATTAAGTGGGGAGAGTACATGGTGGTTCTCAAAGGGTCAGGGGGCACCAATCATGCTGTATCCATGGAGCACTCCATTGATGCGGCTATATCAGCGTTTCACGCTATGCCGTCTTGCTTCTTTACAAAGACGACCAAGCGCGGCAGCCGCGTGGTAGATGCCAAGGGCCTTGTTCATAGTCTGCGCCGCGATGGCTTAACGCTCTTGGCAGTACTCAGTATGGCTGAACCGGCGGTACTGCGTCCGGAAGAGTTGGTTAACCTCCTGTCGGGGGAGGGGCAGCCACAGCCAATCGCCTTTGTTCTGCGTCGAGAGCTATATACGGCAGAACTTATCGCTCCGATCCACGAAGGACCCTAAGTGACACGAATCACAAGAACAAATGCACAAGGAGAGGAATTGTGTATGTATGCCTAAAGAAATCGTCATCAACTGTGGCACGAAAGATACCCGCGTAGCAGTAATAGAGAACGGAGAACTTGTGGAGCTCTACTTAGAGAGCCAAGGGGAGCAGCGGCTCGTAGGCAACATCTACAAAGGTAAGGTTTCCAACGTTCTGCCTGGAATGCAGGCAGCATTTGTCGACGTCGGTCTCGCCAAAAACACTTTCTTGTACGTCGACGACGCACTAGAAAATGTTGTTGGGGTAGACGAACTGCCGGAGAAGATCAACAACAAGACTGCCATCCATGACGTATTGAAACCTGGGCAAACCGTGATCGTACAGGTGGCCAAAGAGCCGTTTGGCACTAAGGGAGCAAGGGTAACGCGGCACATTACTATCCCGGGGCGCTTTGTCGTGCTCATGCCAACAGTCGATTATGTGGGGATATCGCGTCGCATCGGGGAAGGCGAGGAGCGGGAACGCCTACGAAAACTAGCCCATGAGCATAGGCCGAAAGGCATGGGTCTTATCGTGCGTACGATGGCTGAGGGGGTAGCCGGTGACGAAATCAAAAAGGACATCGAGTTTCTCGCGCTGCTCTGGAAACGCATCCGCACGCGCGGCAAGACAGCCAAAACCCCCGCACTCCTGCACAAAGACTTTAATTTGCTCTACCGCATTATCCGCGACTCATTCGATCACGACGTCACACGCGTAGTCATCGATGGGCGAGAGGAGTATGAGGTCGTCCTCAACTTGCTGGAAGAGTCGCTGCCGCAGCTAAAGGACCGTGTCTTTCTGTTTCAGCAGAATCGGCCGATCTTTGAAGTATTTGGCATTGAGGCGCACATCGACAAGATTGTACAAAAGAAGGTTTGGCTGAAATGCGGCGGCTACATTGTCATCGATCACACTGAAGCGTTAACCTCCATTGACGTCAATACCGGCAAGTTTGTCGGTTCAACCAATTTAGCCGACACTGTACTTAAGACGAACCTTGAAGCGGCACGGGAGATTGCTCGTCAGCTCAGGTTACGCAACGTCGGCGGCATCATCATTATTGACTTCATCGATATGGAGAGCGCGGAGCACCGCAAGAAAGTTTTGGCCGCCCTTTCTGAGGCGGTAGCTAGTGACAAAGTTAAGTCGTCAATTTTTGGCCTAACGCAGCTAGGGCTCGTCGAGATGACACGGCAGAAGGCCCGGCTTGCTTTGGCCGATTCGTTACTGCGGCCTTGCCCGTGTTGTGAAGGAAGTGGCCGCGTTTTGGCCGAAGAAGTGGCTGGCAGCCGTATTGAGGGGGAGCTCAAGCGGTTTCTTGAGACCTCGGAAGACCCCGCTGTACTGATTCAGGTTCATCCCTTGACCGCCGGGAACCTGATTGGCGTCAACGCAGCTAACTTGGAACGACTAGAAAAGGAAAACGGCAAGCGCATCTTCATCCGCGGTTCCATGCACATGAAGCCGGACGAACACAAAATCACGCTCTCCGGCTCAGTAGAGGAAGTAGAGCGCGCAGCCATTCCCGTCTGTGTCGGCGAAATACACACCCTCCTAGTCGACAGCGCGCACAACACCCGTCCTCAAGACGGTGTGGCGCGCATTGAAGGCTATGTCATCCAAGTCGAGCAAGCCGGCACCCTAGTGGGTCAAAAAACTACCTTCGAAATCACCAAAGTCCACCGCACCTTTGCCAAAGCCAAGCTCTTCAAGCAATAACAAGAGCAGCACTGTTGACAAGGCACTCCTTTTGCTATAGTATACTAGATAACTAGTATACTATAGCGATGGGATTGCGCCCTACTCTGTCCTATCCCACGTCAAGGAGGTGAATCCCGCATGCGCTACAACGACCGTGAGCCGATTTATATGCAAATTATGCAAGAAATTAAGACCGACATCGCCCTAGGTCGCCTTGCGCCCGGCATGCAGCTGCCTACGATCAAGGAGCAAGCGGCCATCATGCGCGTCAATCCCAATACAGTGGCGCGGGTGTATAGCCTACTTGAACAAGAGGGTGTTATCACCAAGCATAAGGGGCTCGGCACTTTTGTCAGTACACGTCAGACGCTCGCGGCAGAACTGAAGCGCGAACTTGCAGGTGTAACCACATCCCGCTTTATCAGCGAGATGTCGCGGCTTGGGCTCAGTGCGCCCGAAATCGAGGCGCATCTCCGACAATTCCAAGCTCGTCCTTAGCGATCTGTTTGTAGGCCAGAAACTTATGTGGGAGTGAGTGTTTTGAGTGACATTCTGGTAGCGTCGAACCTTACTAAGCGCTACGGCGCAGTTACTGCCCTAAACGGGCTTACTTGCCGCTTTCAGCGCGGAAAAGTCTATGGTTTATTGGGCCCTAACGGTAGCGGTAAGTCGACATTCCTTAAAATTTGTGCTGCTCTGACCATGATCTACCAAGGCGAAGTGTTGATTGACGGCGCAAGACCGGGGCTAGCCACCAAGGCCAAAGTAGCCTACCTGCCGGATGCCGATTATTTCTTGGATTGGATGCGGGTCGGGGACGTGGTTGATTTCTTCCAAGACTTCTTTGACGATTTTGACCGCACCAAGGCCGAGCATCTGCTGCGTGAGCTCGAGCTCGAAAAACACATCTTGGCTTCTACGCTATCTAAGGGCATGTTGGCCCGCCTCAAACTAGCCGCTGTGCTTTCGCGCCGCGCCCGGCTGTTTTTACTGGATGAGGCTTTTGACGGCGTAGACCCGGTAACGCGCGAGAAGACGATCGACATTATCTTAGACACGTTCGACCACGAGAGCACAATCGTCCTCGCTACGCACCACATTGACTACGTAGATAAATTGCTGGACGAAGTAAAATTACTGCGCCGTGGCGAAGTGATCCGCGAGGTTGCGGCTGACGAAGTCAGGCAAAGCACCGGCAAGTCGATAGGGGAGTACTACTTAGAGGTCTTTCGCCATGCTAAAACTAATTAGGTGGCAGCTGCGTGAGTACCGCAGTGCCAAGGCGAAAGCAATGCTGGGATTCCTAGCGATTGCAGCTGTCGCGGCATGGCTAAGCTACACACTGCTCAGTTTGCCTGCGCAGCTGATTTCGGTATTTCGCATGGTGCAGCTGGGAGCCTTGGGAGGGCTCCTCATGCTCCACTACTATCCTTATTTGCAGGTCGGGGTAGTAAGGGACGCCCATACGCTGCCTTTGCATGTAGCCCTGCCGCAGCGATGGGCACTTGTGGCTAAGGTCATCGCTAAGCTTCCCTTGCTTGCGGCTTACATGGCCGTCAATGCCCTTTTGTACTACGTGCTGCCGCCGGATTTTCCGGGACTGCAAGAGTTTAGCTGGCAGGCTTCACTTGTGAGGGCTCCGCTTTACATCTTCGGCGTCGCCATCTTAATGAGTGCACTTGTGTTGCGCACGGTGCTGCGCAGCATGTTAGCATTGCCCGTTCGTTGGCGTTTTCTCGGCCGCCGTGCTCAGTGGGGGAGAGCGTTCAGCTTTGCCTTAGACGCAACCTTAGTGGTGGTAGGTGCGG
>Ga0136715_1000056_pt1 | contig 21728 bp, 21 predicted proteins | sample SedPBSmetaG_FD_104916 | JGI IMG/M metagenome (GOLD analysis project Ga0136715, IMG submission 104916) | Freshwater sediment bacterial and archeal communities from Indian Creek, Illinois, USA to study Microbial Dark Matter (Phase II) -... | ecosystem: Environmental > Aquatic > Freshwater > Creek...
CTTTGACGCTGTGCTGCGTCGGTTTTGTTTTCAATTCTCCCGGCGTATTCAGATAAGGTACCAGGGTTACGTGGATGTAACAGACATTTTCCCTGCCCAGGTCCGTCTTCATCTGGCGGATCGCCTCCAGGAAGGGCAGGCTCTCAATATCGCCCACAGTGCCGCCGATCTCCGTAAGCACCACATCCACCCGGGGATCCCGGGCTACCCGCTTGATGCTTTCCTTAATTTCGTTGGTGATATGGGGGATTACCTGGACCGTCCCCCCCAGGTAGTCACCCCGCCGCTCCTTATTAATGACGGACCAGTAAATTTTCCCCGCGGTAACATTGTTGCTGCTGTTTAGATTGGAATCGATAAAACGCTCATAATGTCCCAGGTCCAGATCCGTCTCCGCCCCGTCATCGGTCACAAAGACCTCGCCGTGCTGGTAAGGGCTCATCGTTCCCGGATCCACATTGATATAGGGATCGAGCTTTTGGATGCTTACATTAAAGCCCCGGCTTTTCAGCAGGCACCCCAGGGACGCGGCGGTAATCCCTTTCCCCAGGGATGAGACCACGCCTCCCGTAATAAAAACATACTTGGCCGGCATCCGGCATTTCTCCTCCATATTTGTAGTAGGGAACGGTCTTGACCGTTCCTTGCAGATTTGACCGTTCCGTGCGGTCTTGTCCCGACAACGAATTACCTTGCCCTCATTTGAGGAAAGAAAGCAATGCCTCCCGCATAATCTTCGCTCCCAGCAAAGCGGTAATCGCCGCCGGATCATAGGAAGGGCAAATCTCCACCAGATCAAAGGCAACAACCTGCTCACCCAGAGGCTCCAGCAGGGGGAAGATCCGCAACAGCTCCCCGGAGGTCGCGCCACCAGGTTCCGGCGCGCTTACACCGGGGGCAAAGGCCGGATCCACCACATCGATATCAAGGGAAATATAAAGGGGTTGTCCCTTAATGACCGGAATAATCCTTTGCACCGCCTCGTGAAGGGAGAAGGAGCTGCAGGCGCCGTCGCGGAGCCGGGCGGATTCCTCCCGCTGCGCGGAGCGGATACCTGCTTGATAAAGTGTTACCCCCGGCAGGCGTTGCAGGTGGTAAGCAACGGAAGCATGGGAAAGGGGAAGTTCCATGTAGGCCGGGCGTAAATCGGCATGGGCGTCCAGGTAAAGTACGGCCAGGGAATCATGGTGTTCCAGACAGCCCTCTACCGCGGCAAGGGTGACCGTATGCTCCCCGCCAAGCAGAAAAGGTTTCTTGCCGGCCCCGACCAGCGCGGCAACGGCATGACTGATGGCGCGGCGGGAACCCTGAACATCACCGGGAGTAAGGAGCAGATCCCCCCCATCAGCAAAGGAAAGCTCTTCCAGCGTCCTACCCAGGGCAAGACTGTATTCCTCCAAGGCACGGGAAACAGAGCGTACGGCCGCGGGAGCAAAACGGCTTCCCGTGCGAAAAGATCCCGTATCGTCGAGGGGAACGCCGAGAATGACGCCCCGTGCCGCTTTAAGATCTGCTTGGGCTGCCATAAAAAGGCCGGGGTTTTCCCGCGGGGGCAACGCAAAGTCCATCTCCGCCAGCTCCTCCTCTTTTAAACAACCGGGGACTTCATGCCGCTCTCTTTTTGCAGCAGCTCCCGCACAAAAGGAGGGAGGATAAAAGCGCTGCGGTGCATCTCTTCCGAATAAAAGCGCAGGCTTGGCGGCAGATAATCTCCGGCAGGCTCCAGAGGGTTAAAGCTCTTGGAACCCAAAGTAAAGCTCCAGAGTCCGCTGGGGTAAGTGGGAACAGGTGCCAGATATAGCATGGACCGGGGGAAAATGGCACTGATACGCTGAAAAGTGGAGCGCAGCAGTGAACCGTTATAAAAAGGGGATTCGGTTTGAGCTACCATAATCCCATCCTTTTTCAGCGCATCATAAACCCCTTTGTAAAAAACCGTGCCAAATAAGCCTTCCGCTATGGCTACCGGCTCGGTGGAATCGACAATGACCACATCAAAAGCATCTTTACATGTGCGTATAAACTCGGCGCCGTCCTTGTAGATGATCTCCAGACGGGGATCGTTCAGAGCACAACTGATCTCGGGCAGGAAGCGACGGGCTGCCTCCACCACGCCGGCATCGATCTCCACCAGAACAATCTTCTCCACCTGGGGATAGGAGCTGATCTCCCGCACCACTCCTCCATCTCCACCGCCAATTACCAGCACGGCACGGGGGGCAGGATGGGTGCGCAGCGGCACATGGGCAATCATCTCATGGTAGACATATTCATCGGCAACCGTTGTCATCACCATACCGTCAAGCACAAGCATACGCCCGCACTGCAGCGTATCCAGCACAGCAATCTCCTGGAATTGCGTACGGCATTGAAACAGTGTTTCCTTAACCTTCAGGCTGAGTCCTAGGGCAGGGGTCTGTTTTTCCGTAAACCAAAGTTCCGTCTCCATTAACTTCTCACCAACTCCACTTCAAACCTTAATCTTACCAGAGGGCCACGCCGGCAAAAGCAGCGCCGGGTCTGTTGCCCACACGGTGTTCCACGCTTTTGACCTGAAGCTTCACCAATTCACGGCCGCGGTTGGCAAAGGCCTCTTCCAGCATCTGTTCCACTTTTTGCCGTGCCTCCGCAGCGCTTAAGAGGCCGGCATGCTCCATAATTACGCCTGAGCCGTCCGAGGCAAAGCCGATCCCGATGGCCGCAGCGATAAGCTCATCCGTCTGTTCACTGCAATAAGCACCATAAGCGGTAGGCACAAAGGCCCCGCGCGGAAAAATAATGGCGTTTTGCGCTTCCCGGCAGTCGGGGGGAAGGATACTGCTCAACCTCACCAGATTAACGTCACCGATACCGGCCTTGAGCAGGGCCGCGTCAAAAGCGGTAAGAGCGTGACCGCCCTCAGCCGTCGCGGCAACAATCATAAATTGCTCCGGTTTTTGTATCAACCAAGACACCTCTTCTTAAAAAATTTCGGAACACAACGATGCTTATTATTCAGGTCAAAAATGGATTATGACGCCGTTCTTCTCCGATCGTGGTCGGCGGGCCGTGCCCGGGGTAGACATCGGTCTGGTCAGGGTAGGTCAGCAGTTTTTCTTTGATGCTGCGGATAATCTCCCTGTATGAACCACCCGGCAGATCGGTACGGCCGATAGAATAGGCAAAAAGGGTATCCCCGGTGAAAAGGGCGCCATTAATTTCCAGGCAAATACAACCAGGCGAATGGCCCGGTGTTTCCAGGATCCTGATCTGCAGCTCTCCCAGTTGGAGCATATCCCCTTCCTGAAGAAAACTATCCGGTTCTTTTAACTTTTTCTGGCCTGACATGAGGGCCAGACCGGTGGCACGGCTGTGGAATAAGGGAAGATCGGCCTTATGCCCCAGCACGGGAACGGCAAAAGCCTCGCTCACGGCGGCGTTGGCGCCGACGTGGTCAATATGGGCATGAGTATTGATAATATAGCGCACCTTTAGCGCAAGTTTCCCCGCCCTGGCGATAATAAGCGGCCCTTCGCCGCCGGGATCGATAACAAGTGATTCTTTGGTGCGGGGGCAAGCTACCAGGTAGCAGTTGGCCATAAATGGTCCTACTTCCAGAGCTTCCAGGAGCAAAATACCGTCCTCCTTATCGGTCAATGAAACCGTCTCCCCGCCTCGCCGGCGTGAGGATAACGCCGCCGGCGCCGCGAACAAGCAAATAATACCTGATGCAACAGCCTCTGTCAATAGGAAAGCAGCTCCAACAGGGCAGGAGTAACAGCGGTAATGCTATCTTTTTTTGACAGCAATTCCACCAGCCGGCCCCGCTCCTTCCCCACAATCAGGGCGGGAACGGGATTTCGTGTATGATCTTTGGTCGTCAGGTCCTCAAGATTGCCGTGATCGCTGGTCATCAGCAACAGGTCGCCGTTCTCAAGATCCCGTACTGCCGCTCCCAGAAAAGCGTCCAGGGTAGTGACTGTTTCCGCAGCAAAGGAACGGTTCTGGTTATGGCCGGCGATGTCCGTGATAAAATGTTCAAACAGTGTTAAATCATGTTGAGCGGCAATTTTAACCAGTCTTCTTCCCGCTTCCTGTGGGGTGATTGGGGGCATGTTAAAACCGAGACGGCGCAGCACGGCGTTGGTTATATCCATGTAAACCGCTTCCCCCCTGCCTAGATCTTCGAGCGAACGAAAAGTCAATCCGCCATAATAAGTAATGAGCGTGGAGCAGGAGTAATAACCGTTTAGCCCTTTATTTAGTTCGGCGAAGAATTCCGGACGGTAGGCATTGGCAAAGCTGCCCCGCAGTGAGCTGCGGCGCAGCTGCAGGAATATGCCGTGTTCGGCCAGGATATGGCGCAGTAATTTGTTGGGAAAACCCTTAAGGTGGTAACCAAGAAGCTGAGCCGCGTTAATTCCGGTAAAAAGGGCTGTCTGACCGGTAGCGCTTTGGGGCAGCCCATCCATGGAGAGTCCGGCATCAAGGGCAAGGAGCGTAGCTTCAGCATAATCTCTCCCTGCAGCCTGCAGCGTCATTTTCCTTCCCTGCAACAGGGATGAAAGAAAAGGTGTGGCAGCGGTGGCAAAGGGGTTGTTTTCATCATTCTGCCCCAAGCCCACACCATCGACAAAGATAAAGATAATGGACATTGGCCAATGTTCCCCTGTTTTACCCCAGCCGTTCCGGTAGTTTACCCAGCGTCACCGTCAGCTTAAGTTCTTTTTCTCCCCGCATGATTGTTAACTCCATTTTTTGCCCCACATTTGCCGCGCGGAGCAGGTCCTGCAGCTGCTCGCTGTCCGTGATTCCTTTTCCGTCAACGGCAACAACAACGTCCAGGGGCAGGATCCCTGCCTGCGCTGCCGGACCTTCGACAATTACATCACGGATAAGCACTCCTGTTTCCGCCCGGAGCGAAAAGCGCTGCGCGTCCATGGGAGTTAGGGTGCTGAGATATACTCCCAACCAAGGCCGTTCCACCCTGCCCTGGGCGATGAGTTCCCGGGTAATCGCTTTCACGGTGTTTGCGGGAATGGCGAAGCCCATCCCCTCCACCCCCGGCATATTAATCTTAGCCGTGTTGATGCCGATAACCTGACCATAGATATTTACCAGGGCGCCGCCGCTGTTTCCATCGTTGATGGCCGCGTCAGTTTGCACAAAAGTGAATTGTTGCCCCTGAATGGCGATGGACCGCTCCAGGGCGCTGACCACACCCAGCGTTACCGACTGCTGAAAATCCAGGCCGAGAGGATTGCCGATGGCTATGGCCGGTTCACCTACACGCAGCATGTCAGAATCGGCCAGCCCCGCCGCAGGCAACCCTTCCCTTTCCACCCTCAGAACTGCCAGGTCTGTGGGGGGATCGGCACCGACGACCGCAGCCCGCAGCTCATCCCCCGAGCCAAGGGTAACGATCAGCTCGCGGGCATCTTCTATAACATGATAGTTTGTGACAATATATCCCTTTTCGTCAATGATTACGCCCGAGCCGGTCGCCCGCTCCTGCAGCGTGCTCCTTCCCCAGAAATCCATAACCATGCCAAAATTGCTGATCCCCACCACCGAAGGAGTAACTGCTTCCGCTGCTTTTACCACGGCCATATAATAGCTTTTGGCTTCGGGAGAAACTTCCAGCAGTCCTCCCGCCCTGTTTTTCTCCAGACCAGGCAGCGGCAGAGCCTCACCCCCCATATTGTTATAGGGTAGCAGAGTGCCGGCCAGGTAGAAAAAAAGGGTGGCGGTAAGCAGTCCTCCGATCAGTAGGCCCAGGACAACTCCTTTCCATAGCTGCGCTCCCCGGGAGGACGGCTTGGTGGAGAAGTCTTCATAAAAATGACGCATCCTGATCACCTCTTCATCTATTTTTCGCTAAAAACCAAAATATTTCCCGGGAAATAAATATGCGCTTCAGTAATCTTCCATACGTTCCACAGTTACGCCTACATCCTGAAATCGTTCCTCAATACGCTCATAGCCCCTGTCAATATATTTTACGTTACTAATAACCGTATCTCCGGCTGCCATGAGGCCGGCAACAATAAAAGCAGCACCGCCTCTTAAATCCATGGCGCGCAAAGGTGCGGAAGAAAGGTTGTGGCCTCCTTCAATAATGGCCGTTCTGCCCTCCAGGGTAATACGGGCCCCCATTTTACGCAGTTCGTCAATATGACCGAAGCGCCGCTCGAAGATATTTTCCGTTACGAGGCTGACCCCGGGAGCTTTCAGCAAAAGGACCATCATATGGGGCTGCAGGTCGGTGGGGAAGCCGGGATAAGGAAAGGTCTTGACATCGCAGGGAAGCAGCAGTTCCGCGCCTTTGACGCTGAGAAAGTCCGGCCCTGCTTCCACCGTAACGCCCATTTCTTTCAACTTCGCGCTAACAGGCTCCAGGTGTCTGGGGATTACCCCCTCCACCATCACATCCCCGTTTGTGGCGGCAGCGGCAATCATAAAGGTGCCCGCTTCAATGCGATCGGGGATAACGCTGTGTTCCACCGCATGCAGGTTTTTCACGCCCTGGATTTTAATCACATCGGTTCCCGCTCCCCGTATCTGCGCTCCCATGCCGTTGAGAAAATTGGCCACGTCCACAATTTCCGGTTCCCGCGCCGCGTTCTCGATAACCGTCCGGCCCTCCGCTTTTACGGCTGCCAGCATAATGTTGATTGTGGCTCCCACACTGACCACATCCAGGTAGATATGGGCTCCACGCAGCTCTGCGGCCGTTAATTTGATGAGGCCGTGCTCCATCTCCACTTTGGCGCCCATGGCGGAAAACCCTTTGATATGCTGATCAATGGGCCGGGGGCCCAGATCGCAACCACCGGGCATGGGAATCTCCGCCCGGCCGAAACGTCCCAGCAGGCTGCCCATGAGGTAATAGGAAGCCCGCAACTGGTTAACCAGCGTATCGGGAGGGGAAAAGCAATCCACATTGCTCCCGTCAATACAAAGACAGCGATCGCCGGGAGAGTCAACGGAGGCGCCCAGCGACCGGATAATATCCAGCAGTTTGTCAATATCAGTAATGCGGGGCAGATTATCAAGCGTCACTTTATCTTCCGTAAGCAGCGCTGCCGGCAGCAGTGCCAGCGCCGAATTCTTTGCCCCATTTATGGTTATTTTGCCCGTTAGCCGTTGCTGTCCTTTAACTAAAAATCTTGCCGCCAAACCAAATTCTCCTTCGTATAAAATTATTTATTTCAGCCTTCACGGTAGCCGGTAAAAGCGTTTATAAAGTATACTTCGCCATTATCAAGACGAATCCTCCACACCGGCGCAATTTCCCAGAGCTGCGCCGCATATTCCTCGCTGTAATAACCAAGAGAGAACTCCACAATGGCTGCAGCATGGCCATTCTCCCCTCTATAAGTTTCCAGAAAACGCCAGAGGGCTGTGGCGGGAGGGATAACCTCCCGCTCTTGCTCCGCAAAGCCAAGGGGCGACAGGCGATAGATATAGACGTCGACGTAGCTGCTTTTGGTCCCTGCTCCTATGTGCCGAAACTGCAGATACCCGGCATAAAGGGGGAAACCGGCAAATGCCTGACGGTAATAGAGTGCTGTTACATTATCCCCTGATATTTTATAATCATAAACGAAATCGTTCAAAAAAGGAATCTGCTCAATAAAGCCCTCCGCAGCCGTTCTCAGCTGCTCGGTAGGCAGCCCGGCAAAAGCGCCGCGCAGGATCAGCGGTCCATCACCCGGCAGGATCAGCTCATAGCCGCCAAAAAGAAAGCTGTGAGGATCTTTGTTGTCATTTTTTATTATTTCCAATATACGCTGCTGCCTGGCTGCGGCATCTTCTCCTTCAGCCAACGCGTTCCAAAACATGTGGATTGCCTCTGCGGGGTCAGGCTGCCATGGCGTCACCTCCAGATGAGCCACACGCATGCCTCCTCTGGGCAGATCTATATTCAGAAAGAGGTTCGCCTGTTGCAGGGCCGCCTCCAATTGGGAAGCTTTTTCTTCTTCACCGAATAAAACGGGACTGCCTCCCGCTTCACTGGCCCAAATTTGGTATAAAAGAATAATATTCAAGCATAAAAAAGTAAAAATAAGCACTGTTTTAGCCCGGGACAGATCCATATTCTCTCCCCCCTACCACAGCTGCCGCCTCAAAGAGGCTCCAATGTCTGCCAGTGCAGGTAAAGCCTTCCCGTCTCCGCGAAATGAACGGCCCAGGCGGGTATAGCCCTTGCCCCTGCCGCCTCCGGAAGCACACGGTAAACAGGCTCCAATTCCAAAAGGGTTGCCTCCCGGCGGTGAAATGATTCCTGGCGCAGACTTACAGCCTGCCAGAGGGCCTCTGCGTAATGCCGGAAAGACAGCGGCTCCGTACGCCCTTCTCTGCCGGGAATATAAAAACTGCGCCGGTAATAGGGCATGCCCTTATCGTTCACTATCATTTCCGCACAGTCGCCTTGTTCTGTTATCAGGGGCATACCATCCACAAAGCTGCGCCAGAAAAAATGGTAACCACCGGCTGTTTTTTCTCGCCTCTCCAGAAAGACGTTGTGCGGCCAGCCCCCGTAAAGGCTTAAGTTCTCCGCTGCCTGCAGCAGCGCGGCGCTGTACGAAAGGCGGTTATTCAATACATTTTGCCCCGGTGCCGTATACTCCAGCGCACCTCCGGCGTAAATACGCAGGCCTCTTTTGCCGTCTGTATAATAAATGGCACCATCCCGTTCCTTGATACGCCTGGCCATAGTCGGATCAAGAAAAAAGGCGCGCAATAACTCTTCCTCCGCCACCACCTCCCTTGTTAGAAGGACCTCCCCTGCTACAGGAGTTGCCGGGACATATATACTGCCTGGCACCGCAATCTTCCAGCCCTCAGACAGCACATCGTCCCCTTCCCTTTCCCCCGCCTCCGCATTTAATATTCCCGCTTCGCCCACCGCATCCCCAGTGCGCGCGGGATCATCCGGATCTGTTGTGTTTAAATCTTCTAAATTCTTTACCTCCGCTTCATTTTCCTTCTCCGGAACAATTATTTTTGCCGCACCGCCACTGTCCGCAGTGGGGGGCGGCAGCAAGACGAAAAGGGGGGGCAATTTCTCCGTCGGCGTACCGGCAGCGGCGGCAGCGGAAGAGATGATCGTTTCCAGCGCCTTTTGCTCCGGGTCAAACCAGCGGTACAGGCTCTTTTCTCTCTCCTCCAGGAGCATATAAAAAACATCGCCACTGGTAAAGAGACGCATCCCGTGAAGCTCCAGCGCGGCAGGGAGAGTATCCGCAAAAAAGTTTTGCGGCAGCGGCGGCGCAAAACGGAGAAAGATGGCAGCTGACGCCTCTTGCAGCAACACTGCCAGTGCTGCTTCGTCCGGCCGTTCCACTGCGGCGTCAGGCAGCTTACGCTGCAAGAGTGCGCTGATCGCCTGCCAGAGGTGCGTATGAGCCGTTTCGCCCCTGCGGAAAAGGAGCAGCTCCTCTTTTCCCCGCTGTTCCAGCACGATCTCAGCCGGCGTGAGCAGCAGACCGGGAGAGGGTATGGGTGTAAAAAAAACGAACTCGTAGCGGGGCAGCGCTACCTCCTCCAGGTAGCGGTCGCCGAACCAAAGAATATAATTCAAGTAAAGGCTAAGCAGGATCAGCCCTGCCAAAATAAATGTTTTAAACCGCTCCGGCACTGCTCTTTCCCCCTGTCCCGACATGGTTTCGCCGTAGGTAACGGCTGCGGGCAGGCCGTAGGGAACGGCTCCGGGCAGGACAAGCCCTGCCCCTACAACTGTTCCGCGTTCCGCGCCCCTACTACAACCGTTCCGCGTTACTGCTCAGGTTTACATTTACACCGGGGTGCAGCTGCAATTCTTTTAACGGCAGGCAAACAACCGCTTCCGTCCCTTCCTGCAGGCGGCTGTGCAGCGTAATGGAGCCGCCATGGGCTTCCACGATCTGCCGGGCAATCGCCAGCCCCAGGCCCGTTCCTCCCGAATCGCGGGAACGGGCTTTATCCACACGGTAAAATCGCTCGAAAACCCGTTCCAGCTCCTCCTCAGGGATACCGATCCCCGTATCCTTGATCGTTATGCAGATAATATTTTTTTCTTTAAGGGCGGCGCTTACTTCCACTGTCCCGCCGGCCGCCGTGTATTTAAGGGCGTTATCCAAGAGGATCAACATTACCTGCAGGATCATATCCCGCTCCAGGAAAACAACAAGCTTCTCCGCCGGCAAAAAATGCCGCAGCTCGATTCCCCGGGATCCCCCCTCCAGTGAGACCCGTTCCATCACCTCCAGAATCAGGGTATTAATCTCCACCGCATCTTTTACCTCTACCGTATCCCGCGAATCAAGGCGGGAGAGGATAAGCAGATCTCTAACCAGTTTCACCATGCGATCCGTTTCTTTGTCCAGCACCTTTAGAAAGCGGGTGCGTACCTCCGGTTTTTCCAGGGCCCCGTTTAAAAGGGTTTCCACATAATTTTTAACCGCGGTAAGGGGGGTACGCAGCTCGTGGGACACATTGGCCACAAATTCCTGGTGCATGCGCGTAAATGCCCGCTCCCTGGTGATATCATGGAAAACCACAAGCATGCCCTGCTGCCCTTCCTGACCGGAAAAAGGAGCAAAGTGGATCTGCAGGATCCGCTCCTGGTGGTTGGTCAGGTGGATCTCCCGGATTGCCGGAGACTTGCGGCATAAAAGCTGCCGCAGCTCCGCCGGAGGGAAAAATCCTCCCAGAATAATCTCCGCAGCAAGGCCGGTTTCGCGGGGGTTGCCGATCCGCTGCAGGATCTGTCGCGCTGCCGGGTTCAGGTGAATGGCCCGGCCTTCCCGGTTAAAGGCCAGGATCCCGTCGGTCATATAATTCAAAATGGCCTCCACCTTGTTTTTTTCCGCGGATATCTCCCCCATGGTTTCCTGCAGACGGGCCGCCAGGTAATTGAACATGCGGCCCAGTTCCCCGATCTCATCCGCTGCATGAACGGCAATTTCCTGAGAAAAATCTCCTCCCGCCATCGCCGCGGCACGGGAGGTGAGCTCGCGAATAGGCCGGGTGATTGTCCGTGCCAGCAAAAAACCGATCAAGACAGCGATGCCCAGCACTGCCAGCCATCCACTGAGCAGCATAAACTTGATCTCCCGCAGGATCAAATAGATATCTTCAAGGGAACTTCTTAAGAAAACCACTCCCACTACTAAAGCCTCATCCTTCACGGGTAAAGCCAGATAATAGTAACGACCCTGCGTCTGGGAGTTCCGGCGCACATTTTCCACCCGGTTGCCCGTGAGCGCCAGCAGCACATCATCTTGGATCACCCTGCCTCCCAGCAGGGATGATGATTGCTCTCCCGGCCCGCCCAACAGGCGGCCGTGGCGGTCGAGGACCATAATCTCCGTGCCTGGGCTCCCCTCCCAAAAGGCGGCAATAAGGCTGGAAATTTGCTCTGGATGCTGTTCCTCCTCCAGCAGGTAGCGGCGCAGGAAATTGCCCAGAAGTTCGGCCTGCGCATTTTGGCCAGCGGCAAAATTACGCAGGTAGTAATTTTCCAGCGAATTAACCAGATATACACCACCGAGCTGCATGGCGAAAAGAACAAGCAAGGAATAAAGCAAAACTATCTTTCCCTGCATTCCCGCGCGCATCAGGACGGCCTCCTCAGATAATATCCGGCACCCCGCCTGGTACAGAGATAGATGGGGTTCCCGGGGTCATCCTCGATCTTTTCGCGCAAGCGCCGTATCGTCACATCAACGGTGCGTGCGTCACCCAGGTAATCATAGCCCCATACTTCCTCAAGCAGCTTTTCCCGACTGAAAACATACCCCTCATTGTTGAGCAGAAAGAGCAGCAGGTTAAACTCGAGGTAAGTAAGCTCAATCTCCCGGCCTTTTTTTTTGCATTCCATCCTGGCCGGCTCAAGGGAAATATCACCGCAGCTTAAGACCACGAAAGTTTTGTCCTGCATTTTGACCCGGCGCAAGGCAGCTCTGATCCGGGCCAGCAGTTCACGCATACTGAAAGGTTTGGTCACGTAATCGTCCGCCCCCAATTCCAGGCCCAGCACCTTGTCCACTTCCGCTTCCCTGGCCGTAAGCATAATGATGGGAACATCCATTTTATCCCTGATGCGGCGGCATACGCTGTAACCGTCAATGCAGGGCAGCATGAGATCCAGCAGGATCAAGTCGGGCAGCTCGCTGAAGGCAAGGCGCAGGGCATTGGCTCCATCATTGGCTACAATAACATTAAAGCCATCTTCTTCAAGATTGTACTGGAGGATCTCCGCTATTGATTTTTCGTCTTCCACGATCAGGATCTTCTCCGGCAACAGCTTTTCCCTCCTGCACATAATCGTCATAATAATTCTATTTTCGCAGGATAAATTCCTGCGCCTGCCGGCCGCAAAAAAAAGTGACCATACGGTCACCGTAAAGTATATATATTAAGAGGGGGTCAACTCCCCTCTATTTTAACAGAGAATTGTTACAGTAATATTACAGGATCTTTATATTTTCGTTACATACTGCTTTTTTTGGCCGCAATCGCCCGTCCCAGCGCACGGGCTTGCTCCATCACCGCTTCCTTTATTAATACCGCACCTTCATTTTCCACATCCGGCACCAGCAGGTCGCCTGCATAATTGTGGTTGAGGGCATCATAGAAGTAGCGCATGGTAAGGCGCGAGCATTCAAAAAGACGCTTGCCCCGCGTGGCGCCGGTGGCGATAAGATAACCGTCACCCCGGGGAGGCAGCGGCTGCGGTGGTGTCAAGCGGTATTTGCGCACCCACAGAGCCTGTGAGCGATCAATAAAGGCTTTGGCGACAGCGGAAAGGGCATAAAAATAAACGGGAGCGGCAAGAATAATGTCTCCAGACTCCTCCAGTATGGGATAAAAAAGGTACATGTCATCTTCAATTATACACACACCTGTGCTGTCACAGCCGCCGCAGCCTTGACAGGGGCGAATATTAAACCTGAAAATCTCGATCTTTTCCACACGGCAACCGGCACGCGCCGCCTCCGCCAACACCGTGTCCAGCAGAAGCGTGGAATTGGCCCCTTTCCGGGGGCTAGCCGCCAGTCCGAGCAGCCGCACAGCACGGTACATCAACATCATCCTCCACAATTACCGGACCGTAGCACAGGAATCTTGCCTGCTTCTTTTGCAGGCTGGAAGCCAGCAAAAATCGCATTTCAACGGTCCGCTTCCACGCCGGTTACGGACGGAAGAATTTAAGGGGATCCAGCGGGGGACCATAAATACCGCCGGTGCGTATCTCAAAATGCACGTGATCACCAAAAGACCTGCCTGTGTTCCCGATACGCCCAATAACCTCCCCCTTGCTGACTGCCTCTCCCATGCTGACCATGTTCTTCGAATTATGGGCATAACGTGTATAGTAGGTGCCGTGATAAAGGACGATACACTTGCCAAAACCTCCGTCCCAACCCACAAAGACCACCACGCCGCAGTCTGCCGCCAGGATCGGTGTGCCACTGGGGGCAGCGATATCAATCCCCGCGTGAAAGCTCCCCCAGCGCCAGCCAAAGGGTGAGGTGAGGCGGCCACCACCCTGTACCGGCCAGCGGAAAGAGCCCGTGCCCCGGGAGGGAACACCGGCTGTCCCCCGGGCCACCCTCTGCGCAACAGGTTCACTGGTAACCACGCTGGAAACTTTCTCCCTGGACCTCTCACGGCCGTTTTCCCGGATCACCTCGTAAACGATATCCCTGCTGCCGTGAACGCCTCTTTCCAATACTTCAGTCTGCCCGCTCCACGTGGAATCGTCCCGCACATAAACCGTCGGGAAAGGTATCCGCTCCGTAACCGCTACCCGCTCCACCGTGATCACATTTACCAACGGCTCCGGCACAATCAGGCTCAGTTCATCGCCAATCTGCAGCCCATCCCCCTCCACCTGGGGATTGGCCTCCTTTAGTTCATCCACGGATATATCATTATCCCGGGCAATTTGCCAAAGGGAGTCACCCCGGGAAACCAGGTAGGTCTCCCGGCGGTCCGTACCCCGCAGCAATACCGCCGCGACCATTTCCGGATCCCGCAGTTCCTCCGGGTAACCGCGGTAGGGGCGGGCATCGATCTGCTCAAGCAGAAAAACCCTTTCCAGCGTAACATTATCTTTCGTCGGGATGTGGGCATTGGTCACCATCTCCACGATCTGATCAACGGCGGCGGCGTCAGCCACCGGGAGGAGATCCCGTCCCCCTACCGTAACCATCAAGGCATCCACCTTGTAGCTGAGGGTGTTGCGCAGCTGCGCTAACACCTTATCCGGTGCTTCCTCTGCCAGCGGACGATGCACCTTTGCATATTCAACATCTTGCGCCACATGCACCGGCCGGCCGTAAAACAAAAAGGCCTCCTGCTGCAGGATATCGCGGATCTCTTGCAAACTCTCCTTCTCCGCAAGCAGGCCTACCTCCTGCCCGTCAACATAAACGGCATAAAAATAGGCACCCTGGTCAACATAGTAACTCAGGGTACCGCAGATAATCATAAAGCTCAGTGCTGTAAAAAGCAACCGCGTAAAAAGGGTGCCGCTGCTTTGCCGCAAACCTGCTTTTTCTATTAGCACTTTAACCGTTATTATCCGCCGCATTATTCGCCTCCGTAAATTTAATGATAGGGCAGCCTAAATTGTTTCGATTATGTTAACATTGTTAATTTCCGCTAACAATTGCATTTAATTCTGCATGGGGAGGATAATTCCTGCTTTATCAAAAACAAAATAGAAAATTTTTTTAATGCGCCTATTCCACCTGCCTGCCACCCTTAGAGCCGCCAGATTGTCTGGTCCCGGCGCGGCCCCACCGAAAGGAGAGAAATGCGGGCTCCGGCTGTCTCCTCCACGCCTTTGATATAGTCAAGTGCTGCCCGGGGTAAGTCGTTTATATTGCCGCACCGCGATATATCCTCGTCCCAGCCGGGAAACTCCCGGTATATGGGAGTAATCTCCTCCAGTATATGCAGATCAGCTGGAAAATGTTCAATAACACTACCGTCCCGGCAGCGGTATGCCGTGGCGATCTTTAAACTTCCCGCCCCGCCGAGCACATCAAAAAGAGTAAGGGCAAGATGCTGCACTCCGTTAAGCCGGCAGGCCTGCCGCAAGGCCACCCCGTCAAGCCAGCCGATACGCCGCGGCCGGCCCGTTGTTGTCCCAAATTCCCGTCCCCGCTCCCGTATATATGCCGCCGTCTCTCCCCCGATCTCCGTGGGAAAAGGCCCGGCACCGACACGTGTGGTATACGCCTTCCCCACTCCCAGGATCGTGCCTACCTTTCCCGGAGGTATCCCCGCGCCGCTGCAGATAGCTCCGGTCAAAGTTCCGGACGAAGTCACATAGGGATAAGTGCCGTAGTCAATGTCGAGCATGGCGCCCTGCGCCCCTTCAAAAAGCACCTTTTCAGCCCGCTCCAGGTGCCCGGCTAAAAGGATAGACGTATCGGCTATATAAGGGAGGAAGCGGTATGCCGCCGGCAAGTACTCTTCTTCAATTTCGCGCATGGTCATGGTTTCCGCACCGTAATACCGGGCAAACAGTTCATTTTTTTCGCTCAAAATAGCGGTAATCTTTTCTTTCAGTCTTCGCGCGTCGCGCAGCTCGCCGGCCCGTATGCCCCGCCGCGCAATCTTATCCTGATAAGCGGGACCAATACCGCGCAAGGTTGTGCCGATTTTTTCGCTGCCCCGTTTTTCTTCCTCAAGACTATCCTGCCTGCGATGATAGGGTAGGATCAGATGGACCCGGTCGCCGATAAAGAGGTTTTGCACAACAATTCCCCGCTGCTTCAATCCGGCCAGTTCCCCCTCCAGCGTCAGCGCATCCAGGACCATGCCGTTGCCCAGAATGTTGATCTTTCCCGGGTAAAGCACACCACAGGGCAGATGGTGCAGCTTGAAGGTTTCATTTTCCACAACAACCGTATGTCCGGCATTGGGTCCTCCATGGTAGCGGACCACCACATCAACCTGACCGGCCAGAAAGTCAGAAATCTTTCCCTTACCCTCGTCTCCCCACTGGCAACCGACCACCGCGAGCGCTGTATAGTTCAGCAAATGACTACCACTCCTTTTGAAAAATTTTGGGACATAAAACAATGCCGTTAAAGGCACCCTGCACCCCGCATTATAAAATAAAACCGGTTTCAACGCAGCCAATAATTTTCATTGTGTCCCGAAATTTTTCAGGCGGCGGGAAACTTCTCCGGCAGCCAGCAGCCCGGTGGCGGAGGCCTGTACCAGGCCCCTTGTTACACCGGCGCCGTCTCCTATGGCAAAAAGATTTTCTATTTCCGTCTCCAAAAAAGGGGTAAGTCGTAAACGGTAGGAATAAAATTTTACCTCCACACCGTAGAGGAGGGTGTGGGGATCATAAATGCCGGGCGCGAGCTTATCCAGGGCGGCCAGCATCTCCAGCAGTGAACAGAGATAGCGGTAGGGCAGCACAAGGCTTAAGTCTCCCGGCGTCGCATCCTGCAGCGTAGGGCGCACCGTTCCCTGGCGGATCCGTTCCGGCGTGGAGCGCCTGCCCGCCAGCAGATCCCCCAGACGCTGGAGCAGCACTCCGCCGCCAAGCATATTGGCCAGACTAGCCACATAACGGCCGTAGCGCACCGGCTCTGTAAAAGGTTCCGTAAAATCCTTGCCCACCAGCAGGGCAAAGTTTGTATTATCGCTCTGCCGCTGTACATCCCGGTAACTGTGCCCGTTGACGGTGACAACGCCCCCGCAGTTCTCCAGGACAACTTCACCGTGCGGGTTCATGCAGAAGGTGCGCACCCGGTCTTTGAAGGTCGGCGCCGTGTAGAGCAGCTTTGCTTCATAAACACTGGTGGTAATATCTTCCAGAACTTCTGCCGGCACCTCCACTCTGATTCCCATATCCACAGGGTTGTTGGTAATTGTGAGACCGAGACGCCGGGCCTCCTGCAGAAGCCAGAGAGCCCCTTCCCGGCCCGGTCCACAGATGATATGGGGCGCATTAAAAATTTCGCCGCTTTCCAGCTGCACCCCCCTGACCCGGTTCCCCTCCACGCGGAACTGCTGTACAGGGCTGCAAAAGCGGCAGGTAATCCTGTTATGCAAATAACCCTTGATCCTGGCAAGGATCTGCAGGCAGTTTTCCGTACCCAGGTGCCGTATTAGCGCCGGCACCAGCTCCAGCCCCGCTGCGGCTGCCTGCTGCCGCAAACGGTTCACCGCCGCGGCATCACTGCCGAATACCTGTACTGGCGCCCCATAAAGCCGGTAAAGTTCATCCACGCGCATGATCAACGCTTCCGCCTGCTCTGCACCCACATAATCAGGCAGCGAGCCGCCAAAGCGGCTAGAGAGGGTAAGCTTCCCATCACTGAAAGCCCCCGCGCCGCCCCAGCCGTTCATCACGGCACAGGGACGACAGTCCAGGCAGCGACCGCGCCGCCCCGGGCAAAATCTTCTCTCCAGGGGCTGCCCTTTCTCTAAAAGCAGCAGACGCCGCCCTTCCCCCGCAAGGGCCAGGGCGGCAAAGATCCCTGCCGGACCCGCTCCCACTATGATTACGTCATATTCCCCGGACAATAAGGCCTTCACCCTTTGTAACTGCCTTTTTTCGTTTAAAGCAGTACTTACGGGCAGGAAGCCTGAGCTAATCGTGCTTCAGACCACTGCGCCGTGATGTTTATCCACACTGACAAATTTAGTAAATTTATCATGGAAATACAGATCTATCTTCCCCGTGGGACCGTTACGCTGTTTGGCCAGAATGATCTCAGTAAGATTCTTCTTTTCCGTTTCCTTTTGGTAATAATCTTCTCTGTAAATAAAGATCACCAGGTCGGCGTTGGCTTCAATCCCCCCCGATTCCAGCAGGTCGCTCAAAATGGGGCGCTTTTCCGTGCGTTGCTCCACGGCGCGGCTGAGCTGGGAAAGGGCAATCACCGGGCAATTCAATTCCTTGGCCAGGGACTTTAGGGAACGGGATATATAGGATATCTCCTGCTGCCTGTTTTCCGACCGCTCATGGCTGCGCATCAGCTGCAGGTAATCAATAAAGACAGCCGCCAGGCCTTTCTCCAGCTTGAGGCGGCGCGCCCGCGCCCTTATCTCCATGACGGAAATGGCTCCGCTGTCGTCAATGTAAAAAGGAGCTTCGGAGAGCGGACCTACCGCTTCCGTAATGCGCGACCAGTGTTCCGAGGATAAAAAACCCTGACGCAAACGGTGCGCATCAATCTCCGCAAAGGAACAAAGGAGCCGTTGCGCCAGCTGATCCTTGGACATCTCCAGGCTGAAAAAAGCAAGGGGCAACCGTTGCGCCACGGCGATATGGCCGGCCATATTCAGGGCCAGGGTTGTTTTGCCCATACCCGGCCGTGCCGCAATGATGATCAGATCGGAAGGCTGGAGCCCGGAGGTGAGATTGTCCAGGTCCAGAAAACCCGTGGGAATGCCCGTGACGCCGCTTTTCTGATCGTAAAGCCGCTCCAACTTTTCAAAGGTCTGCTCCAGGGCATGCTGTAGGTGGATAAACCCCTTGCTTTCACGGCTGCGCGCCACCTCAAAGATGGCCTGCTCCATTTCATCAAGGAATTCATCCACGTTTTCCACATAGCCATAACTTTTCGCCACTATATCCGTAGCGGTGCGAATGAGGCGGCGTAGCAGCGACTTTTCCCGGACAATGGCGGCATAGTGGGCAACGTGGGCTGCCGTGGGCGTCATGCTGGCCAGGGATGCGATGTAGGCGGCGCCTCCCGCCTTAGCCAGAAGGTTTTTATTTTCCAGGGCGGCGCAAACGGTGACCAGATCAACGGGCTCGCCTTTATTGGTAAGTCCCATGATTTCCAGATAAATATACTGGTGCGCTTCCCGGTAAAAATCATCCGCCTGCATGATCTCCGCTGCCTCCAGCAGCGCGTCCCGGTCAATCAGGATGGAGCCGAGGAGAGATTGCTCCGCCTCTACGTTTTGCGGAGGCAGGCGCTGTAGCGTCTCACTCATAACCATTTCCCTCCGCCAGGGCCTGTCCTAATAAGGCGTGGATATCATCAACACAGGAAATCTCCAGCTCCGACAGGCCGACCGGCAACTCCCCCCTGTAGTCCCGGGGCAGGATGGTACGCTTAATTCCCGCGGCGCGGGCGCCGTAGAGTTTCTTCGCCAAGCCGCCGACGGGTTTTGTCTTTCCCTGCAGGGATAGTTCGCCGCTTACCGCCAAATCCTGGCAGAGGGGCACCTGCTTTACGGCGTCGTAAAGGGCCAGAAACAGGGCAGCTCCCGCGGATGGACCGTCCACACTGCCGCCTCCCGCAATGTTGAAATGAATGTTATAATCGCTGACCTCCAGACCCGTAATCCGCTGCAGACCCAGCACCTTCTTGCCCGGCTGGCGCGAACGCACCAAGGAAAGGGCATCGAGCTTGATCGCTTTTAATATAAGCCTGTCCTCACCGTAAAAATCCATAAGCAATTTGTAATAGACCGCAAATCTTCGCTCCAGGTCCTTTTTTCCCGCTTCCGCACATGCATATGCATAATTCTCTTTCTTGCTATTGCTTCGCATTATCGTTGGGCAAAAAAGATAACCCCCACAGGCCAGCTTCCCGCCAACTCCTTTCCCCCAATTTTTACGCTTGCTTCTCCACTGTGATATTGATCGAAACGGTTACCTGGGGATGGAGTTTTACCGTCACCGTATGACGGCCCAATGTTTTGATCGGCTCCGCAAGTTCAACTTTTTTACGGTCCAGCTTAAACCCTTTTTCCTGCAGCGCCCGGGCAATATCCTCTGTGGTTACAGAACCAAAGAGGCGCCCCCCTTCGCCTGCGTTAGCTTTAATTAAGATATTTTGATCCTCCAGACGGCCGGCCAGCGCTGCCGCTTCTTCACGTTCCCTCGCCGCACGGCGGGACTTTTTCGCCTCCTGTAGCTCAAGGTCCTTAACCCGCCCGGCGGAAGCTTCCACGGCAAAACCACGGGGGAAAAGGAAATTGTGGGCATAACCGTCGGACACTTCCTTCATCTCACCCTTTTTCCCTAAGCCGGGAAAATCTTTCTGCAGGATTATTTTCATCCCAATACCGCTCCTTCCTGCCAAAAAGAAACATTGTTGCTGCGTCCTGCGCTAAAGCATTTCGCTACGCATCTTATATTTCCTGCCTGCCTGGCAAAGTAAGAAGCGGCAACTCCTGTCGAGCCACCGCTCCTTGACTATTCCGCCGTATAGGGCAGCAATGCCATATGCCTGGCTCTTTTGATTGCCGTGGTGAGCTGACGCTGGTGCCCGGCACAGTTACCGGAGATACGCCGCGGCAGGATCTTGCCCCGCTCCGTAATGAAACGGCGCAGCTTCTCTCCCTGTTTGTAATCAATATGTTCCACTTTTTCCGCACAAAAGTTGCAGATTTTCTTTTTGCCTTTTCTTTTTTCCCTTCGCATAATTGCTCCCCTGTCTTAAAAATAATCATCCGGCTGCAGACTGCCGTTAAAAAGGCACATCATCCTCCCGGATATCCGGCTCGTCGGTGCCTTCGCCATCAAAACCGCTTCTGTCTTCTTCAGCGCTGCGACGGCTCTCCAGAAAAACCACGCTCCGCGCCACCACTTCCGCCGCGCTGCGCTTGATCCCCTCCCGATCTTCAAAGGAACGGATCTGCAGGCGCCCTTCCACGGCAACCAGCCTTCCTTTACTTAGATAGCTGGCACAGTTTTCCGCCTGTTTGTTCCATGTGACAATACGGATGAAATCTGTTTCCTTGTCTCCCTTCTGTTTACTGTAGGGGCGGTCCACTGCAATGGTAAAATTTGCCACAGGAACCCCTTCAGTAGGAGTGTACCGCAATTCCGGATCCCTTACCAGCCGGCCGATCAAAACCACCTTATTCAGCACTGACGACACCGCCCTCCACGGAATGGTAGAAATATTACTGCTCAGGCTCACATTTCGCCGGGGCGCAGGGTGCCTTTTCATAGACTAGCCGGCTGGAAGCCGGCTCCACTGCAGTCTCAATAAAAGATTTTCCGCAGTCATCTTTGCCGCCCCGGCGGCTTTTATAAACTTGGCAAAGCTCAAACAGTATAAAAACTGAAACCCCGGATCGGTAAATTCTTTTGATCGAACCTGAATGCCGCTCAAAGCCAACCCTGCACCCCTTTTGCAGCCTGAGCGGTTATGTAAAAATTAAGATTACTCCGGCGTTGCCGCTATCCCGGCAACGCCGGCGTCAGCTTCCCCTTGCCCGTCTCCAGCCTTGCCTATCTTCTTGTCTTTATCCAGCCGGATCACCAAGTAACGCAAATAGCCCTCGCTCACCTTAAAAAAGTGCTCAAGGGCGGGGACAATTACCGGTCCGGCTTGGAGATTAAGAAGAACATAATAGCCTTCTTTGTAATCGTCGATAGTGTAGGCCAGCCTCCGCTTGCCTATCTTTTTCAGCAGCGTGACGCTGCCGCCTTCCTTCTCCATCACCTCATTAAACCTGGTAATGGCCTCCTCCAGCGCTTCCCCTTCCAAATCAGGCTTTATAACGTACATTACCTCATAATGGTTCAACCTATTCACCTCCCTTCGGACTAAACGGCCCCCATAGGGAGCAGGGATGATTCGTTGCTATAATAGCATATGGCATACGGAGAAGCAAGTGTGGCATTTTTTTTTCAGAGCTGACGCATGAAAATCTTAAAAGATATTCTGCTGCTTGGAAACGAGCATTTTTGCAAAAATAATTCTTTGCATTTCATAGAAACTACCAATTCATCTATGGCAACACCTCTTTTTAGC
>Ga0136715_1000059_pt1 | contig 21248 bp, 19 predicted proteins | sample SedPBSmetaG_FD_104916 | JGI IMG/M metagenome (GOLD analysis project Ga0136715, IMG submission 104916) | Freshwater sediment bacterial and archeal communities from Indian Creek, Illinois, USA to study Microbial Dark Matter (Phase II) -... | ecosystem: Environmental > Aquatic > Freshwater > Creek...
CGTCCGCATCGTCAAACGACTCCGCAAATTCACATAGCAACGCTTTAGTGCGAGTATAGGTGTGCGGCTGGAACGCTACGATCACGCGGCTATGGTTAAGCGCGCGCGTAGCGGCTAGAGTGGCGCGAATTTCGGTGGGATGGTGCGCATAATCATCGATGATGGTTGCGCCGTGAAATTTCCCCTTCATCTCAAAGCGGCGATGTGTGCCGGTAAAGGTGCTGAGTGTCATGGCCATGGTCGCAAAAGGGATGCCTAGGTGATGCCCCACCGCTAGCCCGGCGAGAGCATTGAGAATGTTGTGTCGACCGGCAACATTCAGGGTTACGCGGCCGAGGGCACGCTCACGAAAATACACATCGAACAAGCTCTCGCCTGAGGGTCGCAGCTCAATGTTGGTGGCCCACCAGTCCCCGCCTTGCATCAGACCGTAAGTGACAGTTGGGCATTCCGCTGTTTTAAGAATCTCGCGCACGTTGACGTCGTCCCGACAGGCGACTAGAAGCCCCGCGGGGGGGATGAGTTTGGCAAAACGCAGGAAGGCTGCTTTGACGTGATTGAGGTCGCCAAAATAGTCGAGATGGTCGGCATCTATGTTCAAAATTACCCCCAGCATCGGGCGCAGGGCCAAAAAGGTCTCTACGTATTCGCAGGCTTCCGCGATGAAGTACTCGCCACGCCCTACTTTGACGTTGCCGCCTAAGGCATCGAGCTCGCCTCCGACCATCACAGTGGGGTCGAGTCCGGCGTGCTCGCACAGCAGACCAACGAGCGCCGTAGTGGTGGTTTTCCCATGCGAGCCGCTGATGGCAATACCATACTTAGCCTCGCCCATCAGGGTGCCCAGAAACTCCGCGCGGCTGAGTACCGTCGCCCCTAGGCGACGAGCCTCCGTCAGCTCGGGGTTATTTGGTCTGATAGCCGCGGTAAACACCACGATGTCTGCGCCGTGCACGTGGTGTGTGGCATGGCCCAGAAAGACTTTCGCCCCTCCCTGCATCAAGCGCTGCGTGAGAGGAGACTGTTTGAGGTCGGAGCCCGATACTTGCCAGCCCCGCTGCAGCATAATGGTCGCCAACGCACTCATGGAAATGCCATCTATTCCAATGAAGTGAATGTGCCGGGGTTTATGTAGGATGTCCTTGTTCATGGTGGGCCCTCCCGCCTTCCTTCCCTATATGATGTCGCGTGCGAACATAGATTATACTATGCGCCTTAAGCTTTCTGTGCGCGGATGATAGGCGTCAGGCGTCAGGCGTCAGGCGTCAGGCGTCAGGAGTCATGAGTCATAGGTCATAGGTCATAGCCACAAGCGACAAGCGACAAGCGACAAGCGACAAAGAGCGTCCCTAGTGTCCGATGTTGTGAGTGCGACAACGCATTCGATATATGTTATCATGTTTCTGTTACGCCAAACTGTCAAGTGTAGATTTTTCTAAGGGGGAAACCATGGTGCAGATTAACTCGCAACGACTGATTCACAACTTTCTCCAACTAGTGCAAATTGACTCCGCTCCCCGCGCGGAAGCGCAAATGGCCACGGAGCTACTTAGGCAGCTACGGGAGCTTGGGCTAGCGGCCTATACGGATGATGCAGGTTTGCGGGTAGGCGGCGACACAGGAAATGTCATCGCCAAGCTTGACGGAAGCAAGGACAAGCCGACCATCATGTTCTCTGCCCACATGGATAGAGTGACGCCAGGCCTCAACATTAAGCCGGTAATCAGGGATGGCGTAATTTATAGCGATGGTACTACGATTCTCGCTGCGGACGACGTGGCGGGTATTGCCGCTATTATTGAGGCTGTCCAGTCCATCAGGGAACAGGGCATCGCACACGGGCCGCTGGAGTTCGTCTTTACCATTGTGGAAGAGGGCGGGTTACATGGGGCTAAGAATCTTGACTACAGCCAGTTTGCGGCCGATTTCGGCTATGCGCTCGACAGCAGCGGTCCGGTAGGCTCAATTATCGTGCAGGGGCCCGCGCAGGACAAAATAGATGCCGTCATTTACGGCAAAGCCGCCCATTCCGGCGTCAATCCCGAAGCTGGCATCAGCGCGATTATGGCCGCGAGCCATGGTCTAGCCCAGATGAAGACCGGACGCATTGACCCTGAGACTACAGCGAATGTCGGCGTGATTAAGGGTGGTACGGCGACTAACATCGTGACCGACAAAGTGGAGATTCTCGCTGAGGCGCGCAGTCTGAACAACGACAAGTTAGATGCACAGTCGGCGCATATGCGCGAGTGCCTCGAGCGCGGGGCCCAAGCGTTTGGAGCGCGAGCGGAGGTAAAGATTGGGCGCATGTACTCGGCTTTCCGCTTGGACGAAGCCGCCCCCGTAGTCGAGCTGTTTAAGCGCGCCTGTCAGCAGATTGGTCTATACGGTTACCCCATGCCCTCGGGCGGGGGGAGCGATGCCAACATCTTTAATGCTAACGGCATTCCTACCGGCAACATCGGCATCGGATACCAGAAGGTGCACACTACAGAGGAGCACATTGCCGTACGCGACCTTGAGCACGTCGCCCTGCTTACACTTGCCCTGATTACTAACGCCTAAAGTTAGCCGAAGGCACTTTGGCTGGGAGGAATTTGCCATGGAGAAGCTAAAACTGCAAATCGCGCATAGGCTGGCCCCGCTCCTAGGGATGAGCAGTGACGCTACGCGCGCCCTGATGGAAGTGCCGCCTAACCCGTCGTTAGGCGACATCGCTATACCGTGCTTCCCGTTAGCCAAGATGCTTCGCAAGGCTCCGCATGCCATTGCTGCCGACTTAGCCACAGCAGTTGACCTTAGCGGGATAGCTAGCAAGGTCGAGGCAGTAGGCGGGTACCTTAACATTACGCTGGAAAGCGCGCTTGTGGCGCGCGACGTGGTCACGGGCATTCTCACTGCGGGGGCATCCTTTGGTTTTGCGCCGCAAGGCGCGGGGAAGACAGTGGTGATCGATTTCTCTTCGCCGAACATAGCAAAGCCGTTTGGCATCGGGCACTTGCGCACCACAGTGATTGGGAACAGCCTGTCGCGCATCTACGGTGAGCTTGGCTACCGCGTAGTACGCGTTAATCACCTCGGCGACTGGGGCACGCAGTTTGGGAAGCTCATCGTGGCGTACAAGCTGTTTGCCAACCACGACCCTCTCACTGACGATCCCTTAGGCACGTTGTTTAGAATTTACGTGGAGTTTCATACTCAGGCCAAAGAGCGCCCGGAGCTTGAGGAAGAAGCGCGCGATTGGTTTAGGCGTCTCGAACAGGGCGATGATGAGGCGCGGGCTTACTGGCAACGGTTTGTGGAAGTGAGTCTTAGAGAATACCAACGGGTTTACACTCTGCTCGATGTAGAGTTCGACTACTGGCTTGGCGAGAGCTACTATGAGCCTTTGTTGGCCTCTACCATCGCCGACATTGAGTCGAAGGGCCTAACCTGCGTCTCAGACGGCGCGCTGGTCGTAGATTTGACCGAGCAGGGCATGCCGCCCTGTCTACTGCGCAAGTCCGACGGCGCTACGCTTTATGCCACCCGCGACATCGCCGCTGCGCTTTACCGCGACAGAAAACATCAGCCCGAACTAATGATTTACGTGGTGGGGCAGGAGCAGACGCTGCACTTTAGACAAGTTAAGCAAGTGCTTAGTTTAATGCGTGCTCCGGCTGCCGACAAATTAGTGCATGTGCCGTTTGGGTTGTTTAAATTCCCTGCAGGCAAGATGTCAACTCGTCGTGGCAATATCATCTTCCTCGAGGATGTACTGGCGCGAGCAACCGATTTGGCAGCGGACGTAATCCACGCGAAGAACCCGGAGCTAGAAAACAAAACCGACATTGCGCGGCATATCGGCGTAGGAGCCGTTATTTTCGGTGACCTTAAACACGGACGGATTAAGGATGTTACTTTTGACTGGGACGAGATGCTCAATTTTGACGGCGAGACCGGCCCGTATCTCCAGTACACACACGCTCGGGCTTGCTCGGTCTTACGTAAGGCCACGGTCGACCCGGCGCCTTTAGAAGATGATGCGCTCACGGACGAGCATGCTCTGCCGCTCTTAAAGCTCCTCGGCGACTTCCCGCAAGTGATCGAGCGCGGCGCTGCGCAGTATGAGCCGTCGGTAGTCGCACGGTATCTGCTGGATGTAGCTTCTCTTTTCAACCGCTACTACCATAATGTGCGGATTCTCGGGGTGGAACAGACCGTCATGCAGACGCGCCTCGCCGTTGTGCAGGCTACGCAAAGGGTACTCGCGCGCGGGCTATACCTCTTGGGAGTAACCGCAGTCGATAAGATGTAGGTGTAGAACAAGTACGCCCGGCGAAAGGACGATGCATAATGCAGGAATGGAGTGCCGGAGGCATAGTCTTTTGGGGGCACAGTGTTTTGGTTTTGACGAACTTCCGCGGTGATACGGTTTTTCCGAAGGGTCACCTAGAGCGAGGCGAGACACCGGAGCAGGCGGCCTTGCGCGAGGTGGCTGAGGAGGCGGGGGTGCGCCCACGCCTGATTGCACCGCTTGGGACCACGGAATATACCGTTTTCGCTCCTAAAGACAGAACTCGCCACCATAAGACGGTCTATTGGTTCCTGATGCAGGCGGACTGTGGCTTCATTAAGTGCGATGGGTACGAGATTATTCAAGGAGACTTTGTGTCGGTGGAGCAGGCCGGGCGAATGTTAACCTACGACCTCGACCGTGCGAAACTGATAATGGCGTTTGAAGAGCTGAAGCGGCGGACGTCACAGTGACCAACGTGTTTTAGTAGAAAGCGAGGTATGCCCATGAACAGCAACCGTATCCAAACGCTGACGGCACACTTGCGTCAGCATGGCATCCAGGCCGCGGCCGTTTTACCGAGTGCAGGACTTTACTACCTTACGGGCATGGCGGCTTACCTCAGCGAGCGTCCGCTGCTCTTTGTCTTCACAGCGGCAGGAGAGGCGATGGCCATATGTCCCGCCTTTGAAGCATCGCGTGTGCGTAGGGACTCCGGCGTGCACAAGCTTTTTACTTATACGGATGAAGAGGGCGCAAGCGTCGGCTTTGATCGCTTGGCCGAGAACGTAGGCCCGCTCGGTACTGTAGCGATGGAGTTTCAAGCAGCGCGGCTGTTAGAGTATACGCTGCTGCGCACGGCCTGCGGAATTGCGGAGCTTACCGATCTGCGCCCCATCCTCGCATTGCAGCGCATGCTTAAGGAGCCAACAGAGATTAACAAGCTACAGCAAGCTGCGCAGATGGCCGATGCTGTGATGGCGATAGTGGAGCAAAACCTTGTGCTGGGACAGAGTGAACTGCAGATTGCACAAGTGGCGGCTGACTATGTCCAAGGTCGGGGTGGGCGCATGTCCTTTGTCAGTGTCATTGCCGGGGAGCGCACGGCGCTGCCGCACGCTTCTCCCAGTAGCCGTGTGCTGCAGGCGGGAGATGCGGTGGTAGTGGACTTGGGCTGCATTGTCGACGGTTACACTAGCGATATTACGCGTACCTTCCTGCTGCCGGGTGCGGTAGCGGAGCTAGAAAAAGTCGGGGCGATTGTCTTTGAGGCTAATCGGCTGGCGCGCGAAGCCGTGGGCGTGGGGGTAGAGGCTGGTCACATCGACCTGGCAGCGCGGAGCTACATAGCGGCGCAAGGGTATGGGGAGTTTTTCACCCACCGTACCGGGCACGGCCTAGGTCTTGAGGTACACGAAGAGCCTTACATCGTAGGCGGCAGTAACGAGAAGCTGCAGATCGGGCACACGTTTACGATCGAGCCAGGCATCTATTTGCCGGGCGTAGGCGGGGTACGCATCGAGGATGACGTTTGCGTCACCGCTACAGGGGGCGTGAGCCTGACTACGTATCCACGTGCAGTAAAAATAGTAAAGCAGTAGAGGAGCGACCATGCTCGACAGACTGAACGATCTTTTAGGGGGCGCGCTCTCTCTTAATGAGCCTATGAGCAGGCATACGTCATTTCGTATCGGGGGACCGGCGGATGCCCTGTTCGTTCCGCGTGATGCTAATGAACTTAAACGCGCGCTGCAGTGCGCACAAGAGTTGTCTGTACCCGTGACGGTTATTGGCAATGGGAGTAATCTTTTGGTACGCGATGGCGGGGTTAGGGGCCTGGTGATCAAACTAGCAGGCACCATGGACTATGTATACGTGACGGATACACGCGTAACGGCGGGGTGCGGCGTACTGCTCTCTACTCTCGCTCATGTGGCGGTGGAAGCGGGGCTTAAGGGGTTGGAATTTGCCGCCGGCATACCCGGAACTCTCGGCGGCGCGCTCAGCATGAATGCCGGTGCCTACGACGGCGAGATGAAAGATGTGGTTGTCCTCGTACGGGCGCTGACCTGCGCTGGGGAAGACGTCGAGCTGCGTGGAGCCGAGCTAGGCTTTGGGTATCGGCATAGCGCGCTTAAGGCGCACACCCTCGTGGCCGTGGAGGCCGCGCTGTCACTCACGGTAGGGGACAAGGAAGTGAGCCGGGCGAGAGTGGCGGAGCTAAATCGCCTGCGCAGAGAAAAGCAGCCCATCGCGCTCCCTAGTGCCGGTAGTGTCTTTAAACGGCCGCCGGGATTCTACGCAGGCAGGCTGATTGAGGACGCCGGGCTGAAAGGGTGTCGCGTGGGCGATGCGGAGGTTTCGACGCTGCATGCAGGGTTTATCGTCAACGTAGGGAATGCCACTGCGCGCGACGTACTAGACCTAATTTTCCATGTTCAGTCCCGCGTGCTTGAACAAAGCGGCGTCTTACTAGAACCCGAGATACGTATTGTTGGCGAGGAAAAAAACGAGGGAGAGTGATTATGCATGGCCAAGCTCGCAGGGGAGTTTGCGCGCGAACTCTATCTTTCCGGCTATAACTGCGCTGAGGCGGCGTGGTTAGCGCTTAGCCAAGACCTTGACTTGCAGGAGCGTGCCCTTGGACTACGCTTAAGCTCAGGGTTTGGCGGCGGTGCAGCCTGCGGCAGTCTGTGCGGCGCTGTGGCCGGTGCAATTATGGGCATTGGGCGTTGGTACGGCCGCGAGCTAGACGGCGCTAAGGCCGAGGATGCACGGAAACTGACGAAGGCGCTCATGGAGGCGGTTAAGGCAGAATACGGCTCAGTCGATTGCGCGGACATGAAGCCACCCACCGAAAACTATCGCGAGACATGCGGTGAGTACGTGGCCTTTTGCGTGCGCAAAGCAGAGGAGTTGATGGACAAGGGCGTCGAAGACGACGATTGCGGCTGAAAATAAAGAAAACAGCGCGGCGCGCTGCGAACGAACAAAATGGTCGGGGCGACACGACTTGAACGTGCGACCTCACGGTCCCGAACCGTGCGCTCTACCAAACTGAGCCACGCCCCGATGTGCGTGTAACCATTATAGCACTACGAGAAAAAAAGGCAACCCGGCAGGATTATTTACCCCATATGTCTAATTTTATCGGCAGGATAGCTGGAGGGGGCTTCATTATGTTTAACAAGCTGTGTCCGCACTGCAACCGCCGTTCGTTCTCCGCAACGTCCGCGGGCATCTGGAACTGCCCTTATTGTGGGGAGGACATCACGACTACTGCGGCCGCACACGGCTACAACGAGTACCCACCAGGGCATGAGCCAAAGAAAGAAGCAAAAGAGGAAGCAAAAGCGAAGTAGGTTGCTTGTCGCTTGTATTGAGACGCACTTGGCACTTCGTACTTGGCACTTCGTGGAAGGATGAACGGGGCCGCGTCTTCCCTAACGTCACACGCCTAAACTGTGCGAAGTGCAAAGTGCGAAGTGCCAAGTGCGCTCCCATCAACCGTCAACTAGGAGGACCTTATGCGCATCAAGAACACCTACATTCATCCTCCGCTCGTCGCTGCACCCTTGGCGGGCATTACTGACCAAGCCAATCGCATTATCGCGCGTGAATTTGGCGCGGCCTATGTCGTCAGTGAGATGATTAGCTGCAAAGGCTTGATCTACGACCAAGCCAAGACCTGGGAGCTTTTGGCGATGGAGGAGGGCGAGCAGCCTCTTGCCGTACAGCTGTTTGGGTCTGTACCGGCGGAAGTAGCTAGGGCGGCAGCGATTGTGGCGGAGAAGACTAGGGCAACGGCAATCGACATTAACATGGGGTGTCCGACGCCCAAGATTGTCAAAGGCGGCGAGGGCGCCGCACTTTTGCTTAATGACAAGCTAGCAGGCGAAATCGTGCGGCAGACAGTGGCGGCAGTGAGCATTCCGGTAACAGTGAAGACGCGCAAAGCGTGGGATGCCAGTTCGCCGAACTGCCTCGCCTTAGTACGCGAAGTAGAGGCGGCGGGGGCTGCCGCGGTAACCATTCATGGGCGGACGCGCGATCAGTTTTACTCCGGCCGGGCCGACTGGGAGATCATCCGGCTGGTGAAAGAGAGTGTCTACATACCTGTGATTGGCAATGGCGACGTCACCTCGCCCGCCGATGCGCAGCGTATGTTCGAAACTACAGGGTGCGATGCGGTGATGGTCGGTCGTGCTGCCATTGGTAACCCGTGGCTCTACAGGGATATTGCACGCTCGCTACAGGGGCTCCCGTCTCTGCCGCCGCCGACATTACCCGAGCGCCTGCGCATTGCCAGGCGACATCTCACTATGGCTATCGACCGCAAAGGGGAATATCGCGGTATCAGGGAAATGCGCCTGCAATTGGCTTGGTACTGCCGAGGGCTGCCGCGCGCGGCTCGACTACGAGACGCCATCAACAAGGCCGAGACCATGGCGGAAATCGACGACATTTTTGCTGCCTTGTAGAGGTCAGAAGCAAGAGGAACCGTCCCCATCGCTTCCATCGCTTCGGAGTGCCGCGCCGCAGGGCGCTTTTTTCTTGCACCTTTACAAAAGCATGGTAGAATGTATGTATACAAAACTGTGCACAGGGGGGTCTGCCATGCCATATGTAAGAATAGGAGATAAACTCGTCAGCCGCGACAAGATTATGCGCACCGTAGACAGAGTTCTAGAACGCCGTGCTAGCGGTATGTCACAGCAGGAAGTAGCCTACGAAATGAACTTAGACCGGAGCTTCATCTCTCGCCTCGAGACGGTGGGGGAGCTGCGCAAAGGGGGGAAAGTCGCGCTTATTGGCTTTCCGGTCGCCAACAAAGACGAGTTGGCCGAGGTGGCGCAGGAACATGGGGTGGATCACATCTTCCTCTTAACTGAGGAAGAGCGGTGGGATTGGGTGCGTGCTAAGAGCGGGGTAGAACTCTTGAATGAAGCCATGAGTGTGGTGGGAGCGATTCGCGGCTTTGACACCGTGATACTTATTGGCTCAAACATGCGCATTAAACTTGCGGAAGCGCTAGTGGATAAGCAAATTATTCCCATTATCATTGGGGAAACGCCGCTAAAAGAAGATAAGTACGTCGACCCTGAGATTTTGCGCAGTTTGCTGACGGGACTAAAGGGGTAATCACTAACAACTTGCAGGGAGGCGAAAGATGTGAAGCGAGTCATTAGCGTGAGCCTCGGGTCGTCTAAGCGTAATCATGCCGTAGAGACAGAGGTGCTCGGCGAGCGCTGTGTGATTGAGCGCATTGGGACAGACGGGAACCTCGCACGGGCCATAGAACTAGTTAAGAATCTTGACGGCAAGGTAGACGCCTTTGGCATGGGTGGCATCGATCTCTACGTGCAGGCGGGCGGGAGGCGCTATATGCTGCGGGAAGCCAAGCATATTGCGCGCGCCGCGCGGTTAACCCCCATCGTGGATGGGACCGGCCTCAAAGATACACTAGAGCGCAGGACAGTAGCTTTCCTTAACAATACCTACGGCTTAACCCTAAAAGGGCGCAATGTACTGATGATGTGCGCGGCAGACAGGTTTGGCATGGCCGAAGCGTTTGCGGCATACGGTGCGAAACTCACCTTGGGGGATCTCATCTTTACGGTGGGTCTCCCGGTGCCGCTACGCAGCCTCAGGGCGCTTGGCTCGGTGGCACGTGTGCTCGCCCCTATCCTCACACAGCTACCGCTACGCCTTTTGTATCCGACCGGCGCCGCACAGGAGACGACGATAAGTAGAGGCGGGCAATTCTTTGACGCGAACGAAGTAATCGCGGGCGACTTCCACTTCATTCGCCGTTTTATGCCTGCTAGCCTCGCTGGGAAAATCATTGTGACCAATACCATAACTAAGGAAGATGTAGTGCTCTTGCGGGCGCGAGGCGCGCGAGTGTTGGTCACGACTACGCCGGAGTTTGACGGTCGCTCCTTCGGCACAAACGTAATGGAGGCACTGTTAGTGGCGTTGTCAGGCAAAAGACTGTCTGCACTGACGGCACAGGACTACGAGTCTTTGCTCGACAAGCTCGCGTTTAAACCGCGAATCGTAGAGCTGAATGTGATGGGAGGCTAAGTATGGCGAAGTTTGCCTTTATTCTGCATCCGATTGTAGCGGACGACATTGCGCGCAAATTTAAGTTCACGGCTTGGTGGCCGGAAAGCTGGAAAGAGAAATTTGTACGTTACATGCCGCCGCTGAAAATATCGCATATTACCGGGGTGCGGTCCCAACACAGCGAGGTCGAAGGCTACTTCGTGGCTTGTCCGCTTACCTCGCGCCAACTTTTAGGAGAAGTACCTGCAGCCGAGGCGCTCAAGAAGATCGTATGGGCCGGGCGGATCGCCGAAAAACTGGGTGCCGACATAGTGGGGCTCGGCGCGCTCACCTCAGTGGTGGGGGATGCAGGCATTACTATAGCGGAGCAGTTAAACATCGGCGTGACTACCGGCAACAGCTATACCGTGGCTACGGCACTTATGGCCGCACGGTTGGCCGCGCAAAAAATGGATATCGAGATGAGCAAAGCCCATGTCGTGGTGGTCGGAGCGACTGGCTCTATCGGCCAAGTGTGTGCGCGACTGCTGGCCAAAGAAGCGCGGAAACTGACGCTCGTGGCCCGTAATCTTGAACGGTTGGCCCAAGTAGCTAAGCGAATCATGGATGAAAGCAACATCACACCCCAAGTTACAGCTGATGTTAACGCCAGCCTACAGACGGCGGACATTGTCATCGCCGTGACTAGCGCGCTAGACTGTGTGGTCGATCCACGCCTGCTAAGGCCCGGCGCTGTCGTGTGCGACGTAGCCCGTCCGCGCGATGTTTCGGAGGAAGTGGCGAAGCATCGGCCGGATGTTCTGATTGTTGACGGCGGCGTGGTAGAAGTGCCGGGAGACGTGAATTTTCACTTTAACTTCGGCTTTCCTCCCCGTATGTCCTATGCCTGCATGGCCGAAACAATGATCCTCGCGCTGGAAAACAGAGTCGGCGATTATTCGTTAGGTCGCGATATAACACTAGAGCAAGTGGAAGAGATCACGCAGCTAGCAGAAAAGCACGGCTTTAAGTTAGCGGGGTTTCGGAGCTTTGAACGAGCAGTAACTAAAGAAAAGATAGCTGACATTCGCGCGCGCGCGGGCTTGCGTTGACAACTGAAGGAGACGTCAATATAATTAGCGATACGAGGAATGTAGCGGGCACTCCTGGCATACACTCATGCCAGCAGGTTGAGAGAGAGGTATCGGGAATGAGCGAAAAGCAAGTTCTGTTGACGGCAGAAGGGCGTAAGAAGCTTGAGGACGAGCTTGAGCATCTAAAGATGTCTCGGCGTCCGGAGATTGCCGAGCGCATTCGTGAGGCGATTGGGCATGGCGACATCTCTGAAAACAGCGAGTATGACGACGCCAAGAACGAGCAGGCCTTCGTTGAAGGGCGCATATTAACCCTTGAAAGCATGTTGCGCAACGCCCGTCTCATTGATAAGACCGAATTAGACAACACTGTAGTGGGTGTGGGCTCGACAGTAGTGCTATTTGACGTGGAAGCCGAAGAAGAGCACGAATACACTTTGGTAGGGTCGGCGGAAGCTAGTCCCCTACAACATAAGATCAGTAACGAGTCCCCCGTGGGGCGTGCGGTAATGGGGAAGAAGGCCGGTGACATCGTCGAGGTCACTGTGCCTGCGGGAGTGCTTAGGTATGAGGTGCGGGGAATTCGGTAAACGGGGGAGCGCACTTTGCACTTTGCACTTCGCTCGTTTTTGTTGCCAAGCGAAAAATGACGTGGTACACTAATCGTCGTGCGACCTTTGACTTGTGACTCGTGACTCGTGACCTTTGACTCGTGACTCGTGACTCGTGAACTGTTAACGGTTGACGGAGAACGGAGAACGGAGAACGGAGAACTGTAATTCATCACTTGTCTCTTGTGTTTTGTGATCCACACTCCTCACGGCAAAATGTGCGTCTTGAACTCCATCGCAAGGCATGCTAATATAGTTAAGCGCAAAGTTCTTTAGCGCAAACAATGGGGCTATAGCTCAGCCTTGGTTAGAGCGCACGCCTGATAAGCGTGAGGTCAGTGGTTCAAGTCCACTTAGCCCCACCATTTGTGAAGTGTGAAGTGTGAAGTGTGATAAGCGCTTCGGTCTCACTTCAAACCTCTCACATCACATTTCTTAGTAAGGGGATGTAGCTCAGCTGGGAGAGCACCTGCCTTGCAAGCAGGGGGTCAGCGGTTCGATCCCGCTCATCTCCACCATAATTTTAAAAAAAACACGCGTAAGCGTGTTTTTTTATGTGCCTGTGGGATGTCCTTGCGCGATGGAAGTTCGGGGCACAGGGGAGAACTAACGTGTGGCAGTACTCCGCCTCAGGAACACGTCCTTGATTTCGCTTTGGAGTTCAGCATTCTGTAGTATGTCTATAGCCGTCATGGCGAGGCCTTTGGCCGCTTTGAGCACAACTTCATCGGCACGCGGCGAAGCGGCATATGCGGTAAAGTCGGCATGATGTGTGTTAACTTCGGCGGGCGCAATCCACACGTAGTCATGGATTACGGGGAGCTTAAGAGACACATTGCCGATGTCTGAGGACCCATACATGCCCACCGGGTTCGCCCACTCCATCTCCTCGCCGAGCAGGGCCATGTTTTGGCCAAACGTACGGGACATGGGATGATTGGGGTAGCGCTCGGCGTAGAGTAGGCCAACAGCTACCGCGGCGGTAGCACCTGTCAGACGAGAAGCGGTTTCAATCGCCAGCCGCACTTTTTCGAGCAGTTGTTTCAGGTCGGCAAGAGTTTCCGCGCGCAAGCTGAATTCGCACGCCGCCTCGCCTGGGATCACGTTTGAAGCACTACCGCCGTGGGTGATGATGCCATTGACGTTGTCCTGCAGATTGAAGGTGGGGCGGAGCATGTCGATGTGCCAAAAAGTGCTGAGCACGGCATTTAGCGCGTTGACACCACGACTCGGCGCAGAACTATGGGCAGACTTGCCGGTAAAAGCAACCTTGACTGATGTGGCCGCGCGTCCGCCGCGTGCGAGTAGCGACTTGCCGGAAGAGGGGTGAATCATCAGCGCGTAGTCAACATCGTCAAACACACCGGCTTCCAGCAAGACTATTTTGCCACCGTCGGCCTCCTCGCCGGGGGTGCCAATCAGAGAGATGAGCCCAGGGAGTTCGGCCATCACGGTGCTGAGTCCGAGATATGCCCCCACAGATGCGGCCGCGATGACGTTGTGGCCGCAGGCGTGCCCGATGTCGGGCAAGGCGTCGTACTCGGCGAGAAAAGCGATGTGGGGGCGTGGTTGTTGCCCACCAGCTGTGGAGATGAGGGCGGTTTCAAGTCCCCCGATACCGATGCGTGAGGGGCGGCCTTGCTTAGCCAGCAGGCCGGTGATGAGGTCTGCCGCTTGGTGCTCCTGTAGGGACAGCTCTGGGGAGTGGTGGATGCCCCGCGACAGACCGATTAAGTCATCGCGCATGAGATCGATGGCAGCAATGACCGCTTGTTTCAACGGATGCTTAGTTAATTCCAAAGATTTAACCAATGGGGTTAACATGTGCAGAGGCGCGAAGACACGGCGTCCCAGTTAACAAGGTTCCACCACGCGGCAATCCATTCAGCTCTGCGGTTTTGGTACTTTAAGTAGTAGGCGTGTTCCCACACGTCGACAGTAAGGAGCGGCGTAGCGCCGATGAGGGTGACGTCTTGATGTTTCTCAATGGTGAGGATGCGCAGTCCGTCAAACTCGTGGGAATAGACGAGTAACGCCCAACCCGACCCTTCAACGGCAGCTGCCGCCGCGCTAAACTGCTTCTTGCAGGCCTCAAGGTTGCCGAAACCGGCGTTGATGAGCTGGAGCAGTTTTCCTTGGGGCTCCCCACTACCGTTTGGCGCCATGTTGGCCCAGAACAGACTGTGCAGTAAGTGTCCGCTCCCGTGGAAGGCAAGTTCGCGTTCCCAGTGTTTGATCAGGGAGAAGTCGCCGCTCGTGCGTGCCTCCTGTAACTTGTCCTCAGCTTTGTTGAGGCCATCGACATAAGCTTGATGGTGCTTCCCATGGTGCAGTCGGAGCGTGGTCTCGTCGTAGTGAGGTTCGAGTGCGTTATAGGCATAAGGTAGTTCCGGCAAGGCGTGCTTCACAAACAATCATCCTTTCTTAGCTTGATAGGTACTTCTTCGACATATGGTTCTAGTTTCCTACCTAGGATAACTTACGATTTGCACAATCCAAGACTATTCTCGCCGCAGATGTTGCCGGACTATAGCTATGCGCGGCAGGAGTAATCGTTCGGTCACGGCAAAGCCTACTGCGCCTAAGAGTTGCGTCAAGAGTGCAAGCGGAAGTAGCCCAGTCCAAGTTAACCCGAGCAGGGGAGCGCCGAGCACGATGTGACCCAAGAGCGTGGTTACCAATAGACATAACGTAGGAAAAGACGTGGAGAGCCAGAACACGGCCAGTCGAGAGTAAGGTGGGCGAAGGACTAGGTAGCCGAAAAATTCGGCGGCTAATCCAGCGACAGCTATAGCCACGCTCATAACCAAACTGATGGCGCCGAGGACGGCCGATAACACCAACGCGGTTAGTAACAGCACACCCCGTTGTCCAAAGAGGGAGAGCGGAATGCCCACCATCATGGTGAGCAGAGGCGCGACTAAGACTAGTTTCATACCGGGCAAAGGAAGAACGTAAAGGAGTAGGTAGCCTAAGGCGGCCGCACACGCCACCACCATGGCAATAGTAGTCATTTGGCGCGCCGTGAGTTGCATGTCTTCCCCTCCGTGCCAGACTAAATTTACCTGCAGATATCTTCGCTTTGTTACAGCCAATTCCTGCACCGGACACTCACGCTACCGGTTAGCTGTCGGAAACAAACGGCAGGCGCTTGATTCGGCAAAGACCGGTGAAAAGATTGCCGTTATCCTGTACAATAGATGCAGTACGAAGGAGGCGACGAGGCAATGAAAAGAGTGCTATTGATCATTTGTATTTTTGCGTTATCGGCCGTGGTGCTCACGGCATGTCAGGCCGAACAACCAAGGCCTGTAGTGACCATCGAGATGGCGGCAGGCGGGAGCATTCAAGTTGAGCTCAATCCTGACGCCGCACCAAACACGGTCAATAACTTCATCAAACTTGTCCAAGATGGTTTCTACGACGGTTTGGTTTTTCACCGCATCATGCCCGGGTTTATGATTCAGGGTGGCTGCCCCGAAGGCACGGGGACAGGTGGCCCGGGACACTTCATTATGGGCGAGTTTTCGGCTAATGGTGTGCGCAACAATCTTAGGCACGAGCGCGGCGTTATCTCGATGGCGCGCAGTCGGCTATTTGACTCTGCCGGCTCGCAGTTTTTCATTATGCATGCCGATGCTCCCTTTCTAGATGGCGATTATGCCGCTTTTGGCCGCGTTATCTCCGGCATGGATGTTGTGGACCGCATTGTCAAGGGGCCGAGCGATCAAGCTGACGACGGATTAGCCCTCGAGCCGCGCGAGGTGATGAAGCGCGTGACCGTAAACACTTTTGGCGTGAATTACGAAGCCCCGGTGGTTATTAGGCGCTAGGGGTAGTGGGGCGGCAGGCTTCAGGCGGCAGGCGGCAGGCGGCAGGCGGCAGGCGGCAGGCGTCAGGAGCACGGAGCACGAAGCACGCTCCCCGCGCTACTGGGCACTCGGCTCGCTAACCGTTTCTACGAAGTGCAAAGTGCAAAGTGCAAAGTGCGCTCCCCGCCGCCTCGCGGAGCGCTTGTCACTCTCGCGTGCGCATGGTAAGATAAGTAACCAAAGCATTCTGACTGCTAGGAGGTTAGCCCCGTGGATACTGGCCCACGATTTGCTAAGGAAGGTCTTACCTTTGACGATGTATTATTGCTCCCGCGTCGGTCAGATATTCTGCCCCGCGACGCCGATACATCTACGTGGCTGACCCGCGGCATTAAGCTTAGTGTGCCCATTGTCAGTGCAGGCATGGATACCGTTACGGAGGCGCGTATGGCCATTGCTATGGCCCGCGAAGGCGGGATAGGCGTCATCCACAAGAGCATGAGCATCGAACAGCAGGCTTCGGAGGTTGACCGGGTTAAGCGCTCCGAGCATGGTGTGATTACCGACCCGATTTATCTGTCGCCCGAGCACACCATCCGCGATGCCATGCGTCTGATGGAGCGCTATCACATCTCCGGGGTGCCCATTGTGGTTAACGGTAAGCTAGTGGGCATTATCACTAACCGGGACATCCGGTTTGAGGTCGATCTCGATATTAAAATCGACGATGCTATGACCAAAGAAAACTTAGTTACGGCGCCAGTGGGCACGACGCTCGAGCAGGCGAAGGCCATTTTGTGGAAGCACAAAATCGAGAAGTTGCCCCTTGTTGACGCTAACTTTCAGTTGCGCGGCTTAATTACGATTAAAGACATCGAGAAGACGCGACAGTACCCCAACGCCACCAAAGACACATTGGGGCGCTTGCGTGTTGCCGCGGCCATAGGAGTGGGGCTAGCGAATATGGAGCGTGCGGAAGCGCTAGTCGCCTCGCAAGTAGACGTGTTAGTCATCGATACGGCTCATGGGCACTCTGCAGGAGTGCTGGGCATGGTGCGTGACGTGAAGGCCGCTTGGCCGCATATCGGGCTCATCGCCGGCAATGTGGCCACGGCCGAGGCCACTCTCGACCTCATTGAGGCCGGCGCCGACGGGGTGAAGGTAGGCATTGGGCCGGGATCCATTTGCACGACACGTGTGGTGGCGGGCGTTGGCGTACCGCAGATTACGGCAGTGGTAGACTGTGCTAAAGCGGCTGCCAGTCGCGGCGTACCCATCATTGCCGACGGAGGCATTAAGTACTCGGGCGATGTAATTAAGGCCTTAGCGGCCGGGGCGGACTCGGTAATGCTGGGTAACTTGCTTGCCGGAACCGAGGAGAGCCCGGGGGAGACAGAGATCTATCAAGGGCGAACATATAAAGTCTACCGGGGTATGGGGAGTTTAGGGGCCATGGAGAAGGGTAGCAAAGACCGCTACTTCCAAGACCAAGCCAACAAGCTTGTCCCGGAGGGGATAGAAGGCCGGGTGCCCTACCGCGGCCCGCTTGCCGATACAATTTATCAAGTGGTCGGCGGCTTGCGCGCGGGCATGGGCTACTGCGGCTGTGAGACTGTGTTTGAACTTAAGACGGACACGCAGTTTGTGCGCATTACCGGCGCCGGCCTTAAGGAGAGCCACCCTCATACCGTCAACATTACTAAGGAGGCCCCAAACTATAGTGGCAATTAAGGCGCGCGCCTGTAATTCGTAAGGAGGAGATCGTGTTTGAAGCAGTACACCACTGAGCAACTACGCAACATCTGCCTTGTAGGACATGGAGGGTCAGGTAAAACTTCGTTCCTAGAAGCCGCTCTTTACAGCAGTCAAGCTATTGACCGCATGGGGCGCGTGGACGAAGGCAACACCGTATCCGACCACGACCCCGAGGAGATTAAGCGTTCTATCTCCATTTCCACCTCGCTTGGTCCTTGCGAGTGGCAGGGGCACAAAGTCAACTTCATCGACACCCCCGGCTATTTTGATTTCGTGGGCGAAGTCAAGGGCGCGCTGCTTGCGGCTGATGTAGCTCTGGTCTTTGCTTGTGCCGTGTCGGGCGTGGAAGTTGGCACTGAGAAAGTGTGGAATTTTGCGGGCGAGCAAGCAAAGGCTCGCGCTTTTATGATTAACAAAATGGACCGCGAGAACGCCAACTTTGACCGTGTGGTTGAGGAGCTCCGACAGACATTTGGCGTGTGCGCTGCCCCGTTGCAGATCCCCATCGGACAGGAAGCCGGTTTCGCTGGGGTCATCGATTTGCTGAAGCAAAAGGCGTACTACTTCAGCGACAACGGGCGTAAGGTGGAAGAAAAGGCCATCCCGGCGGAACTGACAGACAAAGTGGAAGAGTATCGCATGACGCTAATCGAGGCCATCGCCGAGACGGACGACGAGCTGTTAATGAAGTATCTGGAGGGGGAGCAGCTTTCCGACGCGGAAGTTATGAAAGGCGTTAAGCTCGGGATTGTCTCGGGGAAACTCGCCCCCATCTTCTGTGGTTCGGCCCTCAAGAATGTAGGCGTCAAGACCTTCCTAGATGCCTGCGTGCGGTACTTACCTTCCCCAACAGAAGTGGCGGGCTTCACCGGCCTGAACACAAAGTCGGGCGCGGAGGAGACGCGGTCCGCAACGCGCACGGCCCCGTTCTCGGCCGTGGTGTTTAAGACTATGGCCGACCCCTTTGTGGGCAAACTCTCGCTCTTTCGTGTCTGTTCCGGCGTCTTTAAGTCAGACTCGACTGCCTTTAACAGCAGCAAGGAGGCACAGGAGCGCGTCGGGCAATTGTTTGTGGTGCGTGGTAAGACGCAGGAGACTACGCCGGAGTTAGTCGCGGGTGATATCGGTGCGGTGGCCAAACTTACGGCCACGAGCACGGGCGATACGCTCTGCGAACGTGAGAACCCCATTAAGTACAGCCGCATAGCATTCCCCTCACCTGTGATGTCGTTGGCAGTTGAACCGAAGTCAAAGGGCGACGAAGAGAAAATTGGCAGCTCCTTCACCCGTTTGCAGGAGGAGGACCCCACCTTCCTAGTGCGGCGCGACGCGGAGACGAGACAGACCATCATCTCGGGCATGGGCGATCTGCATCTGGATGTCGTGGTCAGCCGCATCGCTAAGAAGTTTGGCGTCGAGGTAGTGCTGTCACTGCCGCGGGTTCCCTATCGCGAGACGATCCGCGGCTCAGCTCGGATAGAGGGCAAGCACAAGAAGCAATCCGGTGGCAAGGGCCAGTTTGGGCATGTGTGGATTGAAATGGAAGCCACAGAGGCCGGCACAGGCTTTGAGTTTGTGGACAAAGTCTTTGGCGGCTCGGTTCCTCGCAACTTCATCCCGGCGGTCGAGAAGGGCATTCGCGAGACCCTAGACGATGGGGTACTGGCGGGGTATCCGGTAGTAGACGTACGTGTGACTTTGGTAGATGGTTCTTCTCACCCGGTGGACTCTTCGGAAATGGCGTTTAAGATTGCCGGATCACTCGCTTTCAAGAAGGGGTTTATGACCTGCAAGCCTATTTTGCTCGAACCGATTATTAACGTAGAGGTTACTGTGCCTGACGATTACATGGGTGACATCATCGGCGACCTCAACAAGAAGCGGGGACGGATTATGGGCATGGAACCGCACGGTGGGTTCCAGCGTGTTAAGGCACAAGCGCCGCTGGGAGAAATGTTTAAGTATGCGACTGACCTACGCTCGATGACGCAGGGAAGGGGCTACTTCACTACTGAGCATTCGCATTACGAGGAAGTACCCAGTAACGTCGCCGAGCTCATCATTGCCGCGAACACCAAGAAGTCTGAGGAATAGCGACCAGATGCCCGATAACAAGTGATGGACAACGTCTATCACTTGTCTTGTTGTCAGGTAGTTGATAAAGAAGGAGTCTTTTTATGCACCCAACAGTGTACCTGAGGCGTGACCGAAAACCGAGGGTAGAAGCGTTGCACCCGTGGGTCTATCGCAGTGAAATTGGGCGAGTGGCCGGTGACCCTAAGCCTGCTGATATCGTCCGCGTGGTGAATCACGCCGGGTCTTTTCTGGGGCTCGGATTCATCAACGACCGCAGTCAGATTGCCGTGCGGTTCTTAACTCGCGCTGAAGAGGCGATAGATCAGCAGTTCTTTCGGCGTCGGCTCGAAGACGCATGGTCCTTGCGCCGACAAGTTGTGGGGAGCGACAGCAATTGCTATCGGCTAATCTACGGCGAGGCTGATGGGCTGCCTGGCCTGACGGTGGATATTTATGATCGCTACGCTTGTCTACAGGTGCTCGCTCTCGGCATGGAGCGCTGGACAGACGTGGTGGTGCAGGAGCTACGGGAGATGCTTGGCTTAAGTGGCATAGTCCTGCGCAATGACGTACCGGTTCGGCAGCTTGAAGGGCTGCCGCTTGAAGTGCGGTTTGCTGGCGCGCAGTTTGACCCGGTGGTGACAGTGCAGGAGAATGGCTTTACCATGACGGTAGACTTATGGCAGGGACAGAAAACGGGGTACTTTCTTGACCAACGTGAGAACCGCGCCTTCATTGCACCATTTGTAAGAGACGCGGCGGTACTCGACTGCTTTAGTTACACCGGGTCCTTCGCTGTTCACGCCGCTGGGTATGGGGCGAAGGCGGTCACGACGGTGGATATTTCCCTAGCGGCCGTGCAAGGGATACGGCAAAATGCCGCAAATAACGGCGTTTCGGAGGTTATCAGCGCGGTAGAGCGGAACGCTTTCGATTATCTGCGTGAGGCCTCGGACGCCGGGCACAGCTATGACGTAGTAATGCTTGACCCGCCCGCGTTTACTAAGAACAAGCACGCGGTGCCTGCGGCCATGCGCGGATATAAAGAAATTAACCTGCGCGGCATGAAACTGACGCGTCGCGGAGGGTTTATTATCACTTCGAGCTGTTCATATCACCTGTCGCGCGCGGAGTTTCTGGGAGTATTAGCCGAGGCGGCACGCGATGCGCACCGGCAAGTAAAGGTCGTGGCCGTGCGCGGGCAGGGAGCAGACCACCCCATCCTCCTCGCGGCACCCGAAACAGAGTATCTTAAGTTTGTCGTCGCCCAAGTACTATAACTCCTTTCCAAAAGGGACGGCAGGCTGTGCGAAACCATGGCCACTTCTTGCTGGTAGAAAGCAGGAAGCGCCAGATACCCTGTAGGGACGTGCGTTTCGCACGTCCGCGAACGGGCCACAGGTAGAAAGCAGGAGGCGCCAGATACCCTGTAGGGACGTGCGTTTCGCACGTCCGCGAACGGGCCACAGGCGTCAGACAGGGACGGCAGGCTGTGCGAAACCATGGCCACTTCTTGCTGGTAGAAAGCAGGAAGCGCCAGATACCCTGTAGGGACGTGCGTTTCGCACGTCCGCGA
>Ga0136715_1000061_pt1 | contig 20864 bp, 27 predicted proteins | sample SedPBSmetaG_FD_104916 | JGI IMG/M metagenome (GOLD analysis project Ga0136715, IMG submission 104916) | Freshwater sediment bacterial and archeal communities from Indian Creek, Illinois, USA to study Microbial Dark Matter (Phase II) -... | ecosystem: Environmental > Aquatic > Freshwater > Creek...
ATACTGAGAAATTACGAGATTTAACTGATAAATTAAGATCAGATGAAAGCCCATCATCACAAGAAAATGATATGGCTTTAGCCTTAGAGGTAATATCTAAAGAACCAGAATTATTTAGAAAATTAATTAATCCAGGATACACATTAACTAATGAAGATAATGTTTTACTTTTGAAAATAATGGTTAATGAACCTGAACTATTTAATAAAATGATGATTAATTCAGGACAAAACGTCACCGAAGATAACCAAGTTATAATAGATCTATTGTCTAAGCAACCTAATTTGATAGATATAATGGCTGAGGAATTGGATTTTGGTACTAATCCCGCTAATGAAGATTCAAAAGCTATTAAAAAAGAAGAAAAAAAGATAACAAAAAAAGATAACAAAAAATCTTCTGGAAATAAATCAAAAAACAAAAGAAGAAATAAAAAAAGAAGAAATAAAAAAAGAAGAAATAAAAAAAGAAGAAATAAACGATAGCAATACTTTAAACATTAAATTACACCGTCTTTCAAATAAATGATTTTTTTTATAAGATTTTGAAAATATATATATGTATTAGCAAATATATTTAAAACATTATAAATCAATATAATGTAATTCATAATTATGTTTAAAATTTTATAAAATATAGTAGTTATTTATGAGTAATATATCTGAATTATGAGGGATAAGATGAAGGTTATTAAAGATACAAAAAATGAACTGGAAATAGAAATTACAGGGGAAACCCATACATTGTGCAATGCACTCAGGAGAACTTTAATGGAAGATAAAGATGTTGAATCCGCAGCATACAGTATTGACCACCCTATTGTAGGAGAACCTGTACTGTACATCAAAGCCAAAAACCCAAAAAAATCCCTTAAAAAAGCAGCAGAAACAATAAAAAAACAATGCGACGAGTTTAAGGGTTTAATTGAATCTTCTAAAAAATAACATTTATTTAAGATGAATAATAAAAGATTCCGGAAAATCAAGCAGGAAATAAGAATTTTAGGAATTGACGATGCACCATTTCCTCCACACACTAAAAATAAAGTTATGTTGATTGGCACAGTTTTTAGAGGAGGAACATGGCTTGATGGAGTTTTAAGAACTTATATTACGGGTGACGGGGAAGATTCAACCGAAAAGATCATCCGAATGGTAAATAAAACCAGGCATAAAGGCCAGATTGGGGTAATAATGCTTGATGGAATTACTTTTGGAGGTTTTAATCTTGTCAATATAAAGGAAGTTTTTGATAAAACAGAAATACCTGTAATTGTTATAATGCGGAAGTTTCCAAACTTTGAAAGAATAAAAAAGGCGCTTCTGAGATTTGAAGATCACGAAAAACGATGGAAATTCGTATTAGATGCAGGAAAGGTTTATAAAATCAAAAATAAGGAACCCATCTATATTCAGATAAGTGGCATTGATTTAGAAGATGCAAAAGAAATTGTAGCAATTTCAGCCACTAGAAGCGCTATACCTGAGCCAGTACGGGTTGCACATCTAATAGCTGCAGGCATAGAAACTGGAGAGTCTAAAGGCAGTGCCTGAATATTAGTTCATGGAGCATTTAAATGTATAAAACCCCTTCATTAACCGTGGATGCAGTAATAGCCTGTGAAGATGATTCTATAGTTTTAATCAAACGAAAAAAGGATCCTTATAAAGATTCATGGGCATTACCTGGTGGATTTGTTGAATATGGTGAAACAGTAGAATCTGCAATCTTAAGAGAAGTTAAAGAAGAAACTTGTCTTGAAATTGACTTAAAAGGAATTGTGGGCGTATATTCGGATCCAGATAGAGATCCGCGAGGACATACAGTTACAATATGCTATCTTGCTGTAATAACTGGTGGAGGATTAAAGGCTGATACTGATGCATCTGCAGTCTGCTGCTTTCCAAAAAGAGACGTTTTAAAATTAAAACTTGCATTTGATCATGATTTAATCCTTAAAGATGCTTTTAGACTGATGAAAAATAAGATAGAGAATTAGTATCAATATCTGCATGTGTATAAAAAACGTAATCTGTTATACTTATGCCATATGATCCCGAACATCTGATTTAATCCTGTAAACTCGTTATTTAATACAGTACTATAAAATGAAAAATGCATAAACTATTTGGCAATCAACTGTAGTTCATGATATATGCTTTTAAACCTTTAAAAAGATATAATTGGAAGATTTTAATTCTAATAAAATTTATAAGTGTGGAAAACCAATTTCTTAAAGATAAATAATATTATTGATTTTCATAAATTAAATGAAATAATTCATTTAATACATATATCAAACTTATGGGGGGACTTAAATGGAATTTTGTCCAAAATGCGGAACTGTAATGTTTCCTAAAAATAACTGCTTTGAATGTAGATGTGGATACATGAAAGATGTAACCAGAGAAGAAAAAAGTAAGTATGAGGTTTCAGAAAAGGTTGAAGCAAAAGAAAACGTAATTGTTAAGGGGGATGACATAAAAACATTACCAACCACACGTGCAATCTGTCCAAAATGTAGCAATAAAGAGGTATACTGGTGGCTTCGGCAGACAAGGAGGGCAGACGAATCTGAAACAAGATTTTTAAGATGTACAAAGTGCGGGCAAACATGGCGTGAATACGATTAAGTGATATTTCTTTTAAGGGGGTATTTGTATGAAAAAAAAATCAGACGCTAAAAATTCTGAAAAGGAAGATAAAGAAAAGCCGGATAAATCCATATTATCTAAATTCCTTGAAAAGTTTAATTTTGCTCATGAATCCGTCGAACACTTCGTGTTCGGGCGATCGAAATCAGAGATTTCGAAATCTGAACATGAACATAAGGATTCAAAGGAGTCTGAAAATTCTAAATCAGAGGATAAAGATGAAAAACATGACCATCATGGATTTCCAATGATAAGCTATCTTTTGGGCCCAGAAAGAGTTAAAAATATCAAATCTAAAAAAAATAAAATATTAATGTGCACAGGTACTTTTACAGGTATTTTACTGATTATATTCGGCGCAGTAATGATTACAGGGTCTGCAGATAGGGTTGCAGACAACGTGGTATTTGGGGAAAAGGAAGTATTTTCAGTATTTTTAATATTAACTGGCATACTTTTGATAGCCTACAGCTTTGCATATAAATTTCTTGGTAAATCGTTTTTTAAAGGAATAGATAATGATATTGAATCATATGATAAAAAGTCTTCTGACTCTGCAAAAAATAATAGATAAAAGGATAAATATATAGAAATAATAGATAATGAGATAAAAAAAGATATGTTTTAATTGAGGAGGATGTAAATGTTTAAAGCGGTACTTGGCAATTCGAACATCTTAAAAACAAGCTTCGATGCTATCTCTTCTATAGTGGATGAAGTACAGATGCAGGCAGACAGCGAAGGCTTGAGATTGGACGCACTGGATAGATCACACATCACATTTGTCCATCTTGAACTTAAACCTGGGTTATTTGACTCATTCACAATTGACGAACCTTTAAAAATTAATGTTGATACTGAAGAACTTATGAAGGTGCTGAAAAGGGCAAAAAGTGATGATATTGTTGAACTCACAAAAGATGAGGGAAACCTCATCATCATATTTGAAGGTGAAGCACGACGCAGGTTTAAAATAAGGCTTATAGACATAGAATATGAAGCACCCCCCCCTCCAGATCTTGAATATCCAACAGAGTTTGAAGTTCCATTCATCCTCCTTAAAAATTCAGTACAGGACATTGAAATAGTTTCAGATAAGATTTCACTCACTGTAGATGCAGATAAATTTATTGCAGAGGCTGAAGGTGAATTTGGAGATGCGAAGATAGAGTATCTTCACGGGGGAAAAATAGATATAAATGCAAGGTCTGTTTATTCACTTGAAAAAATTAAGGAAATGCTGAAGGCAGATAAATTCTCTGACACCGTTGCTTTAAAACTTGGAAACGACATGCCGCTTAGCCTTTCACTTAAAATGATTTCAGATGAAGGAGAATTAAGTTTCCTTTTAGCACCACGTGTAGAAACTGAAGAATAGACTAATGTTTTTTATTTAATGGAAATGAAATTTGATTTATTCAGGTTAATTTGAAAAGTGAGGAATTAAGGTTGGATGAATTTTTCCAGAAACTAAGAGAAATCCAAAAAAAAGAGAGGAGCATAAGCGGATTAGCTGATGTTGAAGATAATTTCTACAAGGATGTTCATAGTTACCTGAATAAGCTTATAAAAGAAATAGGTGATAATCCTCTCTCTTTTTATTCTTATATGCATCGCGATGCTCGAAGAATTGCAGCAGAGATATGTGAAAGGCGTGAACATAAAATAATTAACAGTGCACTTCTTAACATACAGAGATCCCGGAGATTATTTAACGAAAATTCTTCTAATAATGAAGCTGATTCCTCTTCACTTCCTCCTCAAAACATGACTCCTGAAGAGGAGAATCTGTATTATTCCGTCTCTAAATCTTTTTTAAGGTACAGAGAAGAGATTGTCAGTCCTTTAAATAATTTTAAAATTAAAAAATCTGAATCACATCTCCCTTCAAAAGTGGAAAAGGAAGTGCATGAGGACATAGAACCAGAAATCAGATCTGATCTTAAGGAAAAGAAAAATAAAAGGGTTCCTTCAGGAATAGATCATGATATAGAGAGTTATCAGGCATATGAAATTCCAGAGCTGGAAGAACCTGAAATATCAGAGCATTCGAAAACTTCGTTTTCGATGCCCCAAAATCGAAGCCCTCAAACACAAAACCGGCCGCAAAGGGATAAAAATAATCAAATAAAAACATTAATTGTATTGGAAGAGATTCCTTCTATCATGGGAGTTGATAGAGAAATTTATGGACCCCTGTTACCTCAAGATATTGTTTCAATGCCTGAAGCAAATGCACAGATAATTGTAAAGAATAACAAGGGCAGGTTCATAAAAAAACATGAGAAAATAGCTTATAAATAATTTAACCATTTCTACTTCAAACTAAAGAGAATCAGGGCACCCGAAAAAGATATATATCCCTCTGTAATCTTTGAGTGTCATCCAAAAATCTTTATCCAAACATATAAATAAACTGTAAAAAATAAATAAATTAATATTATATTAAACTTTTTAGATGAGTTAAATAATGAATTTTATTCATTTTTTATAAACGAGGTGACTATAATGAAAATTCCAAAAGAAAGAAGAACTTACTGTCCAAGTTGCAAAAAACATGCTGCTCACGAAGTATTTGAATCAAAAAGAAGAAAAGCAAGCGAGTTAAAATGGGGACAACGTCAGTTTAGACGTGTAACCAGTGGATACAGAGGTTATCCAAGGCCGCTTCCATCTGGAAACAAACCAGTTAAAAAACTGGATTTAAGGTACAAATGTAAAGAATGTGGAAAATCTCACATAAAAAGATCTTCATTTAGAGCTGGAAAAGTGGAATTTGTAATCAGGTGATTTTAATGGTAGTTGTAGGAGATCATAAAGGTAATTTTTTAAAAGTAAAATGTTTAGACTGTGGAAACAAGCAAACAGTATTTGATCACGCTGCATCAAATGTCCAGTGCATAATCTGTGGAAAAACACTGGTAAAACCTAAAGGCGGGAAGTCTGAGATAGCAGCTCAGATTGTTGAAATCCTCGATTAAGGACTAATTCAGGTGTTCTAATGGTAAGAATGAAAAGTGAATGGCCAGATGAAGGTGATCTGGTAGTAGGAACAGTGCATAAAGTTTTAGGCTATGGTGCCTTTGCCTCCCTTGAAGAATATGAAGGAAAAGAAGCGTTTATTCATATTTCCGAAGTATCTTCTGGGTGGGTAAAAAATATCAGAGACCATGTCCGGGAAAACCAAAAAATCGTTGCAAGAGTCTTAAGGGTAAACCCTAAAAAAGGACATGTCGACGTTTCCATGAAAAGAATAAGGGAAGATCAAAGGACAAGAAAGATTCAACAGTGGAAAATCGAGCAAAAAGCAGAGAAACTTCTTGAAATATCTGCAAAAACAATAGAAAAAGACCTTGACACTGCATATGAAGAAATTGGGTATAAGATCATTGAAGAATTCGGGGATCTTTATGAAGCATTTGAAACAGCTGCAGAGGAAGGTGAAGAAGCGCTCATAAGCCGAGGAATCGACGGTGAATGGGCAGAAACATTAGCAGAAGTAGCCAAAAAGAACATATCCCCACCAGAAGTACATATAACAGGATACATAGATTTACATTCATATGCACCAAATGGAGTTGAAGTGATTAGGAATGCTTTAAATTCTATTGAAAACCAGGAGATAAGAGTTCAGTGTGTTGGGGCCCCCAGATACAGGTTAATAGTCACATCACCTGATTATATCACAGCAGAAAATCTATTAAAGAAAGCGGCGCAGAATTGCATCGATGCTGTGGTGAAAGAAGGCGGAGAAGGCGAATTCCTGCGTGAACTTGAATAATAAGGATAAAAAAGGTATACATGTCTTAATGAAAATGAAAATGAAAAGGTGTAGATCCTGCAGGGAATACACCTTAAAAAACAGATGCCCATACTGTGAAGGAGAGGTTGGAGTAGTTTACCCTCCAAAATATTCTCCAGAGGATAGATATGGAATATACAGAAGAATGCTTAAAAAACAGCTGCTTAATAAAAAATGAGGAGTGATTAGATGAATAAAACTTACATTAAAATGATTGAAGAAGTGGATATCAAAGAACCAGTACTCATAGAGGCACTTCCTGGAATCGGCCATGTTGGAAAATTAGTGGCAGAGCATATTATTCACGAACTCGGAGCTAAAAAGTTTGCAGAGCTGTACTCACCATCATTTCCACCCCAGGTCTTTGTAAACGAAGACGGGACCATTGAACCCATGAAAAACGAGTTTTACGCTCTTAATGGTGAAAATGGACAGGATTACATCATACTTGTTGGAAACACGCAGGGATTAAGTCCTGAAGGCCAACACGAAGTATGTGGAATCATACTTGATTTTGTTGAAAAATACGGCGTAAAACAGATGTACACACTTGGCGGTCTTGGAACAGGACAGCCAATTGAAAAACCCAATGTCTTTGGTGTAGCAACAACACCAGAAATTGCAGAATTACTAAAAGAACATAGTGTAACACTCAGATCTGCTGACGGTGGGATTATTGGAGCTTCAGGTCTTCTTTTAGGTATGGGAATGTTAAGAGGAGTGAATGGAGCATGTCTCATGGGCGAAACACCAGGGTACTTCATTGATGCAGAAGCATCAAAGGCGGTTTTAGCTGTTCTACTTGATATTCTTGGAATGGAAGTGGATATTGTAAAATTAGAAGAAAGGGCAAAAGAAACAAGGAAAATGATATCCAGAGCCCAGCAAATGGAGCGAGAAATGGCTGAAAGAATGCATATAGCTCCAGGCGAAGAAGATTTAAGATACATCGGGTAAACATTATTTTTTTTAAACCCTGATTTTCCTGTAGTGATGGGATGATAATAAGAACAGACCTACATATTCACAGTCTTTATTCAGCGGCCACTTCAAAAAATATGGTGATCAGTACTATTGCGTCCCAGGCAAAGCTTAAAGGACTGGATCTGGTTGGTACCGGAGATGCTTTTCATCCAGGATGGCTTAAAATTATAAAAGATAACACAGAGCCTTCAGATAATGGAATATATACTGCAAAATGCAGTGAAGTGGAAAATCCGGAAATTGAGGCAGGTAACTGTAAATTTATTTTAACAGTTGAAGTTGAGGATCAAAACAGAGTGCATCATCTAATAATTTTGCCATCCATTGAATCGGCCTATGAGATCAGGGAAAAATTATGGTCTAAAAATATAGATAAAGATGGTAGGCCCAGGGTTAACATGCCTGGTGCTGAAATAGCGGATATTATTAAAGATTTTGATGGATTAATGGGTCCGGCCCATGCTTTTACTCCCTGGACAAGCCTTTATAAAGAATTTGACAGTATCTATGACTGCTATCAGGAAAAATCTGATTTTTTAGAGCTGGGACTTTCTGCAGACACCGATATGGCAGACCGGATAGAAGAACTTCAGGATATTCCTTTCTTTTCAAATTCTGATACACATTCTCCTTGGCCCCACAGGCTTGGAAGAGAATTTAATGAAATTGAAATTAAAGAAATGACATTTGATGCATTTAAAAACGCAATTGGGACAAAGAAAGTTGTAGGTAATTATGGGTTTGATCCAAGACTTGGTAAATACCATGAAACTGGTTGTGTTCGCTGTTATCAAATATTTTCTATTGAGGAAGCTACAAAACTTAAAAGGAGATGTCCCTGTGGAGGACTTATAAAAATTGGAGTTAAGGACAGAATAGCTGATATGGCAACATGGGATGAACCTCATCACCCTGATTTCAGACCACAATATACTCATATTATTCCATTAGCTGAAATAATAAGCCTTGTTTATGAAAAAGGAATTACCACGATTTTTGTACAGAAAATCTGGAAAGAACTGGTGCAAACATTTGGAAGCGAGATAGAAATTTTGATCTATGCGCCTCTTGAGGAGATCACAAGGGTAGAACTCAAATTGGCAGAGGTTATAAGGTCATTTAGGGAAAATACTTTGAATATTCGGCCCGGTGCTGGCGGACATTATGGAAAAATTGTTTTAGATTGAATAGTTTAATCTGATGCCGTCATAAAAAACTGAAAACTGATGTTAGAGTTCTTAGAATACTTTATTTCATCAGATTTCAGTAGGGATGAGTGTGCAGGAAGCAGTGAATTTTCAACAAAATTCATTCACTAATTCAAAAGAATAGACTACTCAATCTGCAATTGAAACTACAAATTCACAATAGTCATCATTTGCAACAAGACATGATGATTCAATGCATTGTGCAGATTTATTTAATGCACCTTCTGCTAATCCAGCTAAAATGCCACTTTCAAAAATACAGAACACACGTCCAGTTGGTTCTATTCCAACACAGGCTGCATTTTCTTTTATCGTGATTATAAATCCATCATCCCAGCAATCTTTTATTTCTATTATTCCAATATTCCAATCATCTGGGCCCAATAAATTGATGATTTCTTTTGATAAAGACTCTGCATCATTCACAGATTTCTCTTTTGATAAATATTTTCCAATATCTTTTCCAAGAAATATACCAAAATTATATAAAGATAAACCAGAAACTTTTTCCCACTCAACAAAAGAGGGTAAGAGACGATAGAGCTTAACTGAAACTGTGTTGCCGCATATTTTGCGAACGCCTTCTTTTTCAAATGATTTTACAATTTTTTCATACATATTTTAACCTTTTTTAAATTTTAAGCATTCAAAATTCTACGAATTTTCGACGACATAGTAAGGAATTTTCTTACCTTGCTCGATTTTTTTATTGATTGTTTTTTTATTTTTGTCTTTTTTCATTTTAGCAAGTTTTTTTACCAAAAACATTCCTGGTTTGACATCTTCGATAGGCTTTGATTCTATATATTCAGCTTTTACAATTTTATTATATAAATCAATACCTTGTTCATTTCTAACAATCACTGTTGACCATCCATCAGGAGATCCAACTGATCCAACTGATATATCTGCAAGTTCTGAGGTGTAATCAAGACATATATGGCAACTGTTTTGCTCATATGGTGCAGTTGATTCAAGAGGCGTTGTTAAAATAGCGCTATCAGTATCACTGACTACTTTTTTGTATACCCAGAAACTTCCTTTTCCAATATCAAGTTTCATGGCATCTTCTAAATCCACGTCACACAAACCTTTTATAATGGCTTCTATTTGAGGATATAAGAAATTTTCCATACACAAAATACCTATTTTATATTTTATATTCTCAAGTTTTCCTTTTTGGAAGGGATATAAATTTGATTTTGCAAGTCCTTGTAATTGACACGGAGTTCCAACCATTGCCAATCGATCTCCATGTATTGAATGATCTATCGCACTTAATATGTTGCACACAGAGTATTTTGTCCCGGAAGTTTGTACAATCTCATCGGGTTTTTGTATAAGAACAGATTGAGGTAACCATGGTTTATCCGGATTTAATCCTGCTGCAACTATTCCATCAACAAGATCATGATCCAGTAAGTACTTAAAAATTGCAGAGACAATTCCACCATCTTGTGCAAATTTATGATCAGAATCACTCATAGTTTTTGCAGAATATGCCTCAATAAAAGTTCCAATAAGCTCATCTCCTGAAACTGAACCAAACACCTCCTTTTCAAATAGATTAAGAGATATATAACTTCTAGGGCAGTGTTGAAAACAACTGCCACACAATAAACATATCTTATCATTGATTTTAGGCCGTGCATAACTCATTGTAATTGCATTAACCGGGCATACAGAATCGCAGGTGCCGCACCCCATGCAAATATCTCTATCAAGTATGTCAGATAGCATTTCACTGCCAGGTATTCTATCTTTTATTTTCATTGGTATCAAGTAATCATCATCTTCTGATAGATACGCTTCTATAACTTTTGATACTCCTTCTTTATCTGGAGTGCATACAGGAAGTGCATAATCAAGTTCAATGAATTCACTTGCAGTTCTATGTCTATAGGCAAAAAAATCACAGAAATGATCTAGTGCTTTGGCGCAGAGTGGAGTAATAAGTCCACCAGTTCTTTTTGAATCTCCTGCTGTACACGTTCCAATACCAATAACTTCCTTTGACTTGTTTTTTATCTCTGCAAGAACTTTTTTGCAATCTTCTTCATCTTGATAGCATATAGTTCCTTCAAGTACAGTAAAATCAACCTCTGGAATTGTATCTTCTGGAGATAATACTGTGACAATGTCCTTATATTTTCCAAGCTTTGCATCAATTGTTCTTTGCGGTGTTAATTTATGTGGACGATAATATACAGTATTTTCACTGCATTTAAGCGATTCATATATATCAGGTAAAATACATGTGCAGCACACACTAAGTTGTGCATGAAGTATTTTTTTTGCCATATTATCGTTCACTCCTTTTTGGTCTAATTTCTGGAATTCTTTCTGTAATTCTATCTGCCGAAATATTACGGCGGCATTCTACACAATATCTCCCTGTTTCATCAGAAATTCGCTCTACCATTTTTACATCTTTTTCTTTTAACACTTGTTTAACTTTATCAATTAATTGTTGTGTAGATACAACTTCTTTGCAGGTTTCGATTTCACAGATTTTAAGTTCAACCTCGTTGCATGCATAGAACGTTTCTCTATCATAATCTGTCATATCAAACTCTAAAGTGAAATTAATGCCTTTTTTATCATCTTTCTCCTCAGGGCAAGCATCTACACAGAGTTTGCAATAAACACATATTCCATAATTTAATTTAAGTGTTCTTTTTTCAGTGATTAAATCATCTTCTACTGATATACATCTTGTAGGACATACAGATGCACACGCACCACATCCCACACATATATCTACATCATATTCTGGTCGCCCTTTATATGTAGCTGGTACTTCTGTTTTCACAGCAGGATATGGTTTTGTAGAGGGTGCATAAAAGTTACCAATTCCCCTACCAAATACTTTCATTTTTTTTGCAATTGTTTTTAACATTATACAATACCACCAATTATAATCATACGAATCAAATCAACCAGAGTAAAGGCAAAAACCCAGCCCCAGAAAAATCCAAGTGTTGATTTAATTTTGAATCTTGGGCTTATATTTGCAAATACAGACATGAGTGCAATAACAACAACCATTTTGATCACGTGATTTAACAATCCAATACCTGGAGCGATTGGCGGAATTGGTCCAACTGGTCCACCCAAAAATACAATTACAAATAAACTCACTGCTACGAATAGTTTAATTGCACCAGCCAATTTGAATACAGACAGTAAATTTCCAGAATACTCAGCCAGAGAACCCTCTATAATTTCAACATCTGCCTCTGGAGAGTCAAATGGTGGTTTTCCGAGTTTTGCAATCATGCATAAAAAAAATGCAATCCCAGCAAAAGGAAGTGTTGTGATTAACCAACCATATGCAGATTGGTATCCCAAAATAGTTTCAAAGCTAAAGGTTTTTGTTAATAAAAATACCGCTGAAAACGGTATGATCAATGGTAATTCATAACTGTAGATCTGTGTCATTTCTCTACTTGTACCGATTGCTCCAAAATGGGATGCTGATGCAGAACCTGCAAGCATCAGAAATGCACTTGCTGCAGTCAAAAGATACAATACAACAATAAAATCACCTGTGAATGGAAGTACTGGTACTAATGTACCAATTGGCAATACTATTATTGCAAGTGAAACAAACCCAAGAGATGCAAATGGAGCTAATATAAAAAGGTTTCGAGTTGCTTTTGTTGGTATTATGGATTCTTTATTAATTAATTTTATTTGATCAATAAAGCTTTGGAATAAAGACGGTCCAATTCTTCCCTGTAATTTTGCTTTTATTTTTCTATCAATACCTTCAAAAAGCATGCCCATTACTGCTCCAAATATGAGACTTAATACAATAAGTACAGTTGTAATTAAAATATTAATCATTATTTGCACCATCCCAATCTTTATAATCATCTATTATTAATTTTGCTTTGTCTTTTTGATGGTATGCGGCTTTTGCCATTGCATGAGCTGCAGTAGGTGCTGTTATAAGCAAAAATACTGCTATTGTCAATGCTTTAATTCCATCAAGACCAATTGATGGAATTCCATATAATTGATAATTTACAAACATATCATACAAAAATAATCCAGTCATAGAACCTACTGTTCCAATTGTAAGACATTTTGAACCTGCATGAATCCTAAGATATACATCAGTGAACCGTACCAATCCTACTGCCCCTATGATTGCAAATATTGTACCCCCCATTACCAATGTAATCGAAAGTGCGAGTAGAAGGTGCATTACAATATCCAATATAAAACCTATCGTTATCATTCTTCAAACCTCTTTCCTTGTAAATATTTAGAAACTGCAATTGGCCCTATAAAAGAAGTTGCAGCAATTAATAGTGCTATATCGTGATATACTGCTCGCCCAAAAACAACACCTACAAAAACCATACAAGGTACCATTAAAATGGTTAAATTGTTTATACCTACAAGACGATCCACAGGTGAGGGTCCTATTAAAATTCTGATTGAACAAATCATTATTCCAATTAAATAGAGTGCAGAAATTATCATGAACAATTTATATATAAATTCAATCATTCGAAAATCTCCTTTAACTTTTCTTCAAACTCTCTTTTTATTAAATCTTTTGCTTCGTCCCTATCAGTTGTGGTCATTGTCATCCAATGAATCATAAGTTCACCTTGTTTTTTATCAATATCAAGTGTAAGTGTTCCGGGAGTTAGTGTTATTGAATTTGCTAACGCAGTAAGTGCAACATCGCTTTTAAGATTTGTTTTTATCTTAATAATTCCTGGATTTGTGGGCATGTCAGGATGAATTACACGCCATGCAACATCAAAATTCGCTTTTATAAGTTCTCTTATAAAAAGGGGGACGTATGTAATTGCAAATAACCATCTTTTTGGATTTGATATTTTTCCAGGATCTTTTATTAAATAATCACTGGTAAATACTGCAATTAAAGCCGAGATTAAAATACCAGTTATTAAAATTTGAGAGTGAAGACTCCATGTAAATATTATCCACACAACTGTTAAAAACATTGTTGTAGCTATATATTTTAAAATATTCATTTTTCATCCCTCTTAGAAAGTAGGAATTCTTTTTTCTCTTCCAGTTTTCCAAGTGCTTTTACAGCACCCATAATAATAGCTTCAGGCTTTGGAGGACATCCTGGCACATAGCAATCCACAGGAATAGTATTATCAAGCCCGGGCATTATAGTGTAACTATCTTTGAATATCCCCCCTGTTATTGGACATGAGCCAACTGCAACAACAACTTTTGGATCCGGAGTTTGGACATACGTTCTTTTTACTCTTTCATAAGTTTGTCTTGTTACAGGGCCTGAGACTACTATTAAATCTGCATGTCTCGGAGATCCTTTTTCAACTATTCCAAATCTCTCCACGTCATACAAAGGAGTAAGTGCTGCAATTACTTCAATATCGCATCCATTACAAGCCCCTGTATTTAAATGAAATAGCCATGGAGATCTGAGTTGACATTGACTTATTAATTTTTTAAACATTGAATTACCTCCCAAGTACATTTTGAATATATTGTCCTTGATTTATAAGCTGACCTGCTGCACTGTATAATAATTCTATAACTGGTTCTGGTGCAATTCCTATTGCGATGGTTACAATGGTTAGTAATATAATCGGAATTGCCATAATAAATGATTCTTTTATAGTAGGAACCTTTTTTAAATGCTCTGATTTTTCTCCAAGAAACACCATTTTAAAAGCATTTGAATAATATGCAAGTGTGATCACACTGGTTAATATTATTATTCCAACTATAAGAAACTCTCTTTCATGAATCCCTGCGGTTGCGATTGTAAGCTTACTCCAAAAACCAGTGAGGATCGGAACTCCAACAATGCTTAAACCACCGATCATAAATCCAATTGCACTAACTGGCATCTCATCGAGCAAACCCCCCATCTCTTTCATTGATTTGGTATGTACATTTGTCAGGACAGATCCTACAGACATAAATAAAGCACCTTTTGCAAGTGCATGCGTTATTATCTGGAAAAATCCTCCAACAATACCAAATACAGTCCCAAAACTAAATGCAAGTGCAATATACCCCATCTGTGCAACAGATGAATATGCAAGCATTCTTTTAACATTGTCTTGAACAACTGCAAGTAAAGTTCCAACAAAAATACTTGCAATTGCAACTACCATTAAAATATTTCCAATTGTTTCAGAAAAACCAAACATTATGAATATAAGTCTAACCATTACAAACATTCCTGCTTTTATAACTACACCTGAAAGAAGTGCAGATACTGGAGAAGGTGCTGCTGGATGTGCGTCAAGTAACCATATATGAAATGGCACTAACGCTGACTTTAATCCAAATCCGCCTAACAAAAGCCCAAATGCTGCGTAATCCACAGGTGTCATTCCTCTTTCTATGAATACACTTGCAACACTTGCTATATTTAAATGACCTGTTGATAAAAGCACAAGTCCAATACTAAATAAAATCATAAGCGAGGATAATGTACCTAACACTTGATATTTAAATGATGCTTCAAGTTCTTCTTTTCCAAGCATAAATGCAGTAAGACTATATGCCGAAAGTGCAGTAATTTCCATGAATATATATAAATTGAATAAATCGCCTGTTATAACCATTCCAATTATACCAAGTGTGAGAAATAAAAGTAGCATATAATATGACAGCTTATCCTTTGATTTCTTTATATAGGACAGTGAATGAATCATAGCCATAAGTGCAAGAAATGCAAATATAATGGCCATAATAAGTGCAGGCTGATCAAGTACAATGTTAATTCCAATTGGAATTCCATTCACAGGTACCCAACCACCAAGCCAAAATACAATAACTTCTCCTCCAAATACTGTTGGTGTAAAAAGCCATATAATTATATTGATAATAATTAAAATCAAAATACCAACAAGCGACATAAGGCGATCAGACATGAATCTTATAATCGGAAGTGTAAAAGCTCCAATTATAAACACTGCAAATAATATTAAAATTAAATCTGTGTATTGCATTAATGAACATCCCCTTCTGGTTTTTTAGTTGAAGATATGATTGCATAGAACGGTATTGTAAGTCCAAATCCAATAATTAACCCAACTGCAACATTTACCAAAGGAATTGCACCTGCACTGAACAAGTCACCAGGTGTTCCATATGGTATCGGAAGCCCAAACAATGTTTTCCAAGTCTTTACAAACACTGCAATGATAATTATTACTGCACTTTTAGATGTGATATCTTTTATAAATGGATATTCTATCTTACCATCTTTTATAAGTCCATAACTTAGCGCCGATAAAATACACGCACCTGCAAAAATTATACCTCCAGGAAATCCTCCGCCAGGTGTAATATGTCCAAATATTGACACGTAAAATGCAAGTAATAAAAGAATTGGCCAGAATATTCTGGTAACTGTTTTTACAATTAATGACATTCCTGACATTTTTATTCCTTCAACTCTTTGATTTTTTCTAAATTGAATGTTCCATAGTATTGATATATTCTAAATGCAGTTGCAGCCATAAGGGCCATAAGTACAGGAAATAGCCGTAAGGTTATAACAATCAATCCCTGTGGAAGTGGATTTGCAAGTGGTACTTGTGCTACAACTTCACCAGGTGTCATTATTGGGGCAGTTCCACCTATTGTATATCCACTTGCAATAAAAAATAAATTCACCCCATGCATCAATATTGCAATACCAATAATTATTTTTATCAGATTTTTTTTTACAACAACTGTATAGAGACCAGTCATCATCAATAATATACTTACCATATAATGAATTGATATATCCATTATCTATACCTCCTCAGTATTGTAGTTGCTCCTATAACTCCAATTAATATAACAATCACTTCCAAAAGAGTATCAAATCCTCGATAATCCATAATAATAGCAGTGACAAGATTTATAGCGCCTGTTTCTTTTACCCCATATTCAAGATAATGCCCTGCTCCCACCATATCAAATAAAGGAGCTCCAAAATTAAGATTTGGAAGAATATACATGATTCCAAGAACTAAGCCTCCAAGAAATAGAATTCCAAATCCAGTAATTGCCCGAGTGGATGTGCCTTCTCCTTCTCTTGTAGTTTTTAAAACCAGTACTGCAAGCATGCAAAGACTTACTATTTCAATTACTGCCTGTGTTGCTGCTATATCTGGTGCATGAAGAAGAATATACATAACAGTCAATGATATACCAGTTCCACCTATCGCGATGATGGCAGATAAATTATCTTTAATATGTACTGCAATAATTGCAGTAAGTAGAATTAAAAACAATAACAAGTAATGAATTATATATATATCTATGATTATCCCCCCAAATAAGTCATCGTTCTGTACAACTAAAACAAGGATCCATTGTAACTAGAATTACAGGAACATCTCCAATTAAATTTCCTTTGAGAGCTGTTGGAAGTGTTTGCAAATTCGTATATGTTGGAACTCTGATTCGTATTCTATCAAGAAGTGGACCTCCATTTGTTCGCACATAATGCACGTCTTCACCCCTTGGTGCTTCTGTTCTTCCCATGCTTTCTCCTGCTGGAATTGAATCATATTTAGTCACAAGATCTCCATCAGGTAAATTATCCAAAAATGTTTTTGTTAAATCAATTGATTGTAGACATTCTTTGGATCTGAATACTGCCCTTGAATAGCAATCTCCACCTTTTCCATTCACTGATTCTACAACAGGTTTAAAATCATGGAATCCATATGCTGCATATTGATCACTAAATCTCGCATCAATTGGAATACCTCCTCCTTTTGCAAACGCTCCTACTGCACCAAATTGTTTTATTTCTTTAATAGATAAATATCCAACTCCTTTTAATCTTTCATAAACTGTTGAATCATGTTTTATTATATCCAACCACTCTTTTACTGGATTAAGCAGTGATTCTATATCAGATAATATCCTATCAGATGTTTTATTATCAATGTCTTTTCGAACTCCTCCTATTGTATTTGATGAATAATGCACACGATTTCCACCAAGATCTTCAAGAATGTCCATAGTAATTTCTCGCAACTTCCAGCATTCCATAAATAAATATTCATATCCCAGTGTATGGAACATAGTTCCCATGCATAATAAATGGCTGTGAATCCTTTCAATCTCACAAAATATTGATCTAATGTATGCGGCCCTTTCAGGTATATCAATTCCTGCAATATCTTCAACTGCACCGCAATATGCAGTCGTGTGTGCCTGAGAACATATTCCACACACTCTTTCAATTACAATTATTGCTTGTTCAATTGTTCGTGCCTCACAAATTTTTTCAAGACCTCTATGATTGTATCCAAGTCGTATATCTGTGTGTACTATTTTCTCCCCTTCTACATGAACCTTAAAAAATGATGGTTCATGTAAAGCTGGATGGAATGGTCCTATCGGGATAACAACTGACATTTTTGACCTCCTGTTTTATAATCTTTGCGTAGAGGAAATTCACCTTTAAGTTCATCTGGGAGAAACATAATTTCAGGTTGAATATGTCCTTCAAATTCAATTCCAAAATAATCAGAAGTTTCTCTCTCACTAAAATTAGCTGAGTTATCAATTGGTGTTAAACTTTTAAGAGTTGGATTTATTCTTGAAACTCGTTTTTTCAAAGTAACTACGAGATCTCTCGGTTTTGCTTGTATATTATAATGATAATGTACAACAAATGAATCCATTTCATCAACGCCTGTTGCAATTAGCAACCGTGCATCGAATTTTTCTTTTAAAATACCATGCCATAGTATGTGGTCCTCAACTTCAGCAAAAATTCTAAGTTTATGTGTTTTTTTAGCGTCAATAGAATGTGCATCAAAAATTGCCATGACTTCTTTTGTCTCTGGTAACTCTTTCATTTTTATCACCTTAATTTATTTTTATTTTATAATGTCAATGTCAACATGGTTAATAATATGGAGGCAAATCCAATAATCATCCATGCAATAGATGTGTTTAGAATCCCATCATGTGTTTTTCTAAATATGTTTGCAAATAGTTTTATGCCTTTTGCAAAAGAATAGTGCACTAAATCATAACCACCTGCTTTTGCCGCACTGAATATAAATTTTACTGGTTGATTTGCTTTCATATCATAATAAAGATTGTGTGCAGTGACATGTGTTGTTGGTGCTATTTCTCCACCATAAAAGGTCATTCCTTTATCTGTTTTATCATCAATAGATGGTACTTTGACTGCCTGCATTGCAATATATGATAACCCAACCACTATAATTAATACTAATGCTGCAAGTACTGGATTCCAAAAGCCCATATCATCAATCATTAGTGGAACCGTGAATGGTGCCTGACCTACGGCTGCAGGAATAATCAAATAATTAAGTGGTAAATGTGGAATCACTCCAAATATGATACAACCAAGCCCCATTACTCCTAAGGAAATTAGCATGATAGGAACTGGATCTTTGACATGTTCAAGATGTGGTCTAAGTTGTCCAAGAAAGATACCTTGAAGCACTTTAATAAAAGATGCTAAAGTCAGTATGCTTCCAAACATTGCCCCGATAAGTAATACAATAAATATTGGGTGTTCAATAGCTATTTGTGCAATAGCATTATAAATTAACCACTTACTATTAAATCCATTGAACAATGGTACTCCGGATATAGAAAGAGATGCAATTACACAAAGAATAAAAGTTATTGGCATCTTTTTACTAAGACCTCCCATTTTTTCCATGTCTTTTGTGTGTGTTTCTTTTTCAACTGCCCCTGCTGCTAAAAAGAGAAGTCCTTTAAACAGACCATGATTAATTGCATGGAATAATCCGCCAACAAGTCCAAGGGGTGTACCAAGCCCGATACCAAGCACAATATAACCAATTTGACTAATTGTATGGCATGCAAGCAATCTCTTTATATTGGACTGCATTAAAGCCATTATCACGCCACTTAATATTGTTACTACACCAAGCAATGCTAAAAGGAAATGCCATGGAAATGCACCAATTTGTATAATTCCCAAAACTCTTGCAATTAAGTATGTACCTGCTTTTACCATAACTGCTGCGTGAAGTAAAGCTGTGACAGGCGCTGGTGCAACACCTGCATCAGGAAGCCAGGTATTTAATGGAACGATTGCAGATTTTGCAATTGGACCCAATATAAACAAAAACATTCCAAGCGCAAACATATATGGGTCAGCGTTTTGCACATATCCAAGATTTCCTATATTAAAGCTACCACCAATTCCATAAAATATGAAAATACCTACAAGCATGGAACATGAACCAAAGAAATTCATAAGAAGCGCCTTAGTTGCCATAAATAGGTTTTCAGCAGATTCTTTTTTCTGTGCAATAAGTCCTGCACAAGTTAAACCAATTCCTTCCCAGAAAATGTATAATAAAATAAGATTAGTTGATTGAACCATTCCAAGCATGGACGCAAAGAATATCAACAATAAGAAATAAAATCGTCCAAGATCTTTATAATATCCAACCATATATCCTACTGAATATAAAACAATTATACTGCCAAGGAAAGTTGAAAGAAATGTAAAGAAATAGGACAAAGCATCCATTTGAAGCGTGATATTAACTCCAAAGAATGGAACCCATGCTCTTGTAAACGATAGAATATTATCTGAATAGATTAAAATCGTTATTGCAAGTAAAGAAAACACCGTCAACGATGAAATCCATGCTATTGCTTTTGGATGCTTATTTCCAAATATAATTGCAACAAAAGATGCAATTAAAGGAATCAATATTAAAAGAGGTAGTCCTATATTAGCCATATCTTATCTCCATTATAAATTCTCTTTTTTCATTAATTCAATCATTGTTTGAGGATTGCTATGTATCAAAAGCTTTCCACCAAATGTAGGATGTGTAAAGAACAAATCAACAAGTTCTTCACTTCCATAAATTGGAGGATAATCCATAAATCCAACAGAAACTCCAATCATTCTCATAAACATCGACATTGTGATTGTTTGAGGTGTTGCTTTTGTAAATATAAGCATATTATTTTCATTTTGAGTTTTTCTATCTATTATATTTACTATCATACTTGCAAGATCAGGGAAATGGATACATGAATCAGGCGTATCTACATTACATCCAATTGTTGCTACAACATACTCATTATTTTCAAATAACTCAACAAGTTCAGAATCATATACATCAAAATACACAATTTTTTCTTGGGATTTTGAGGACAAACCAACATTTACTTCAAATGTCGTGTCATCAATATACATAT
>Ga0136715_1000062_pt1 | contig 20777 bp, 19 predicted proteins | sample SedPBSmetaG_FD_104916 | JGI IMG/M metagenome (GOLD analysis project Ga0136715, IMG submission 104916) | Freshwater sediment bacterial and archeal communities from Indian Creek, Illinois, USA to study Microbial Dark Matter (Phase II) -... | ecosystem: Environmental > Aquatic > Freshwater > Creek...
CCTCAATGCGTTGCTTGCGCTGCCTGCGCACCTGCTCCGCCTGCAGGCGCAGCACATTGGCAAAACCAATCCCCAGCTGTTCCGCCTGGATGATCGATCTGGTGAAAGAATCAACCTTTTCGTTGCCCAGGCGAACCGCCAGGTCGCGCAGGGAATCGCGGCGATTTTTGCCCATCCTGTTTTCCTTGATCAGGCGGCGGAACTCTTCGGCCAGAATACCCCTGGATTTTTCCGTAACCTTGAGTATGGCGCCGTCAAAACCCAGCCCCGCTTCCACGCTGACAGTAAGCAGATCCAGTATGTCCGGCAGCGTCTTTTCGATTTCTTCCTGCCGGCGCCGCCGGCAGGCCGCCAGATACAGCCCGGGCAGGCTCCATCCCAGCAGAACAATAAAAATCCAACCCGCAAAGGAAACAGGAATAAGCAGGCTTATCAGCAGCGGCAGCACGATCCCGGAGAGCAGCCTGGCCGCCAGGAAAGCCCCGGTTGCGGCCTCACCGCTGATCCCGGCCTGTTTCAGCTTAATTTCCGTACTCGCCGCCAAGCCTCCGGGCAGCAGATTGGCCAGCAGCTCAAACATGCTCCTGAATAATGGCGCTATGACCCTTTCACTGAAGGAACCTTTCAATTCGGCAGCCTTCCCGTTTTCTTCTTCGGCAAGCGGTACAGTCCGGCCGAGCCGCTGCATAACGTTGATTTTTTCGCCTTTTTCTTTCCTGCCCAGGGCAAGGCTGAAAAACAGGAAAAACAGAAAACTCAGCAACAGGAACATGTACTCCATGCTTCTACCCCCTTTCCTTAATAATCAAGCGAAACAATGCGACGGATGAGGACAATCCCGATTATTTCCGAAATGGCAGCCCAGATCAGCAAAAGGGGGCCGATCGGATTAGTGATCAGGATGCGCATGTAGCTTGGGTTGATCAGGGAAACAATCACAATGATCAATACGGGCAAAAGACCGATCACCAGCCCCGAAATCCTTCCCTGGGCGGTGAGGGTTTTTATCTCGTTTTTCAAGCGGATGCGCTCGCGGATGGTTCCGCCGATATTATCGAGAATCTCCGCCAGGTTGCCGCCAACCTGACGCTGTATCTTTACCGCGGTGATGAGCAGCTCCAGATCTCTGCTGTTCACCCGTTCCAGCATGTTCTGCAGAGCGTCTTCCGTCGTTACTCCCAGTTTTATCTCCCTGAGCAGGCGGCCGAATTCCAGAGCAAGGGGGGCAGATAACTCTTTGCTTACCGTATCCGCGGCTTGCATAAAACTGAAACCGGCACGCAGGGAGTTGGCCATAACAGTCAAAGCATCTCCCAGCTGATTGTTAAATTGCACAACTCTTTTATGCTGGGCGCTCTTAACAAAGAGCGGGGGCAGCAGAGCCGCCGCAAAGGCGGCACTCACCCCCACAAGCGTACTTCCGCTTAAATTGAAGACAGCCGGTGCAAAAATGATTATAAAGATAATCCGCAGAGCCAGATATTCCGACGCGTGCAGGGAAAATCCGGCCCGGGCCAGCTCCCGCTCCGTCTTTTGCCGCCAGTCAGCAGGCATGGGCAGGCAGGCAGAAAGGCGCAATGCCTGACGCAAGCTGCTTTCCATCCCCTTTCGGCTGCGCTCTTTTTGCCGGGATGGTTCATCCGGAGAAACAGCGGTGGGATCGGTATATTTAAGCAGCCTGCTGTAAAGGAGCGCTTTTTTGGCCCTGCCGGCGGAAACAAAAGCACCGCAAAGCAGCAGCATGGAGATGAACATAAACAGTGGGGCAAACAGGGAAAAATCCATTAACACATTCTCCCTTCTAATACAATCTCCCTCCGCTTACCCGGGTATCGAAAATCTCCGCTCCCAGATGCAGGGAATAAGATTCGAGGCGGGGCATGAATTTCGGGCGTATGCCCGTAGCCTGAAAATAACCCAGCACACGGCCCTCCGTGTCGATCCCCTCCTGCTTATAGCTGAAAATGTCCTGCAGCACGATCACATCCCCTTCCATCCCCTGCACCTCCGTAATATGGGTAATCACGCGGCGGCCGTCCCGCAGGCGGTTCTGCTGGATGATCAGATCGATGGCCGAGGCGATCTGCTCGCGGACAGCCCGCGCCGGCAGCTCCATCCCCGCCATCATTACCATCGTCTCCACACGGGAAAGGAGATCGCGGGGGGTATTGGCATGGGCCGTAGTCAGGGAACCGTCATGCCCCGTATTCATGGCCTGGAGCATATCCAACGCCTCACCGCCGCGCACCTCCCCCACCACGATACGGTCAGGACGCATACGCAGCGAGTTGCGCACCAATTCTCTGATGCTGATCGCTCCTTTGCCTTCAATGTTGGGGGGACGGGCCTCCAGCGTGATTACATGATCCTGGTTCAGACGGATCTCCGCCGCGTCTTCTATGGTAACGATCCGTTCCCCTTCCGGAATGAAAGAGGAGAGAACATTGAGGGTCGTCGTTTTTCCCGATCCGGTCCCGCCGGAAACAATAATATTAAGGCGCCCTTTTACCGCCGCATCCAGAAAGGCGGCCATGGCCGGACTGAGAGAGCCAAAAGAGATAAGGTTATCGATGCTGAAGGGGTCGCGCGCAAATTTGCGGATGGTGATCGACGGCCCATTCAGCGCGAGGGGCGGAATGATGGCATTGACACGGGAACCGTCGGGAAGCCGCGCATCGACCATGGGCATGCTCTCATCGATGCGCCTGCCCAGCGGCGTTACAATCTTTTCGATAATATGCAGGACATGGTTATCGTCGCGAAAAACAATCTCCGTCTTCTCCAGCTTGCCGTTCCGCTCAACATAGACCTGTTCCGGTCCGTTAACCATAATCTCCGTTATTTCACCGTCCAGCAGCAGGGCATGGATAGGCCCGTAACCCACCGCTTCCGCCACAATCTCCCGCAGGATTTTCTCTCGTTCGCCGCCGGAAAGATACTCCACCTCCCCATCCAGGATTTCCCCGGCAAACCGGGAGATTATTTCCGGTATAGGCTCTCCCTGCACTGTTTCCACGCGGGCAATCAACTTGCGGTGAACATTCGCTTTAAGACGGGCGTACGGATCCTTCCGGGGCGGCAGTACCGTGCTTTTTTTCTCCTCCATCCGCTCTGCGGGCTTTTCTTTCTGCACTTTTTGCAGGCGCTCCAGCAGCGACATTTTTTATCCCTCCCATCCCATGCCGGCTGACAGGCCTAGCCGAAGTTCAGGCTGAAGATCTTTCCCAGTGAAACTTTGCGATTCGCAGCTTTTACTTCTTCCGCAAAGCCGTTGCCAACCTTTTCGGCCAAACGGGACAGATCCCGCGATATTTCGCTGCTGCCATGCTCCATAACCAGGGGAATACCGCGATTAATAGAAGCGATAACCATTCTTTCATCGCCGGCCACGCTGTGGTAGATTTTACTGCCGAGGCTGTGCTCCAGTTCGGCAAGTTCAATTCCGGAATCGAGGTTGGCCTGGTTAAGCAAGAGCCTTATCTTATCCCCCAACCCCAAGGAATTTAACAGGTCCATACTTGCCCGGGTGTTTTTAATCGTGGCAATATCACGGCGTACCGGTATAAAAATAAGTTCCGCTTCCTCAAGAGCCAGCAGGGTTATCTCATGCAGGAAAGCAGCCGTGTCTATCACCACGCAGTCAAATGATCTTTTCAAAATGTGTATTACCTGTTTGACGTGCTCGGCCGTGATTATTTCCGCTTCCGCAGGGCAGGTTGGAGCCGCCAGCACAGATACCCCCGAAGTGTGGCGAATCAGGTATTCCGCCAGCTGTTCGTCGCCGCTGCCTGCTCCTTGCGCCACAAAGCCCGAAATGGTATTGGTGCCGCTGAGGTTGAACATGACGGCAATATCGCCGAATTGCAGGTCAAGGTCAACCAGCGCGGTTTTTAATTTTCTTTTGGCCAGGGCGACAGCCAGGTTGCCTGCCAGGAAGCTCTTGCCGCACCCGCCCTTCCCCCCAAAGAGGGTTATCATTTTACAGGCGCCGCCTTTCCTCTTTGTCCCTTCTTCCGCCCCAGGCCCGTCCGAGGAGAGGCTGCCACGGTTATTGCGCTGCTGCAGCTGATAACACTGGCGGATCGTCAAAGCCATATCCTCGCTGCTCAAAGGTTTGACCAGGTAATCCCTTGCTCCGGCCACCATAGCCTTGCGCAGGTATTCCTGTTCTCCCTGGATGGAGATAATGACCACGGAAACAAGGGGATGGGCATGGCTGAGGGCCTGCGTTGCCGTGATACCGTCCATTACGGGCATATTTATATCCATGAGAACCACGTCGGGAGAATATTTGGCAACGGCGGCAATGGCTTCTGCGCCGTTTTCCGCCTCGCCGCAGACCTCCAGATCCTCCTCGAAATAAAGAAGCCGCCGGATATCAATGCGTGTCTGCTGGATGTCATCGACGATCAGCACTTTAATCTTTTTTGCCGTTTCTTCTTTTTCGGCCATTCTTTTCACCTCCCGAAGTAGGGGGCTGCCAACAAGGAAAATCGCGGAACGGTCAAGACCGTTCCCTACGGTTTTAACATTGCGGAACGGTTGTAGGGGCAGGGCTCTTGTCCTGCCCGCAGCCGTTCCCTACGGTTTTAACGCAATGAAAATTTCGGGACACAAAGAAAATTTTCCTACGAGGCAGGCAGATTTAGATAATGCTCCATGGTAAACGGCGCCTGGTTCGATCTGCCCGTATCACCGGCACCCCGCAGCAGCAGACGGATGCTCCCCCGCTCCGCGGCCAGTACCAGGCGCTGCGCTTCCTGCGGTGACACCTCCAGCGTAACGGTAAGGGCCGGTTCTACTATCCGCCCCTCGCCGCCAAGCGACTGCCCCACCGCCAGCACACGCAGATTCTGCACAAATATGGTGGCAAAGGAAAGCTGACCCGCCGCCGTCTCCCTTTCCAGCACGGCGACTACATCCACCCGATCGCCGGACAGCAGCATATTGCCTACGGCAATGATCTCGTCCACCGCCACCGCCATCGCTCTTTTCCCCGAGTCGATAAGGTAGGTAAGCCCGCCGTGCGTCTCTCCGGGAAAAATGAGTTTATCACGGATAAGTTGTTCTCCCGGGTAAAAAGGCACGGTGGCCATGGCTCCGGAGATATCATCTTTATGCTGCAGGATGTCATCACGCACCTGGCTCAAGGGGATATTTTCATAAACCAGCATCTCTGCAGTTATCCTTGTATAGGCGGGAATCTGTCCTCCGGCCACCGCTACGGTCGCGTACTCGAGATCCTGCCTTACCTGTTCCTCCAGCTGCTGCAGGTAAAGAAAAACCGCCCCCGCTGCCAGCAGGGCAAAAAGGAGAGCCAGGATATAAAAACCCTTCTGTCGCATACATTGCTCAATCCCTTCCGGAAGATTTCCGCCACGCCGGTTTCAGTTATTCCACCAGGTTTACGGCATAGAGGCCGTAGCCGGACAGGTTTGCATCCACCCGGCCTTCGGTCATGTTTCGCACAAAAGTGCCGGTAACAATACTGTCTTTACCTGATCCAGGTGGGTTGTGCCGATCGATGAAAAAGGCGGCAAAATTTACTACCTTCACTTCTGTTCTGCCCCCTTTATCTGAAAGGACGCGCACTACCGGAATATAGATCAAAAGGGGGCAGTCCGGCCGGAAATTCTCCGGGGTGCAGCCGCAGTTGGCGTTGTTGATGCGATGCTTGATTCCATCCCTGGTGGGACCGGACATATTCCCCGGCTGCGTATCTAAAATATCGCCGATGGCGACAGGGGAGTTAAAACCGTGTTTGATGTTGTTCCGGTATCTTCTGGCGCCCGTTCCACCCAGAGCCAGGGCGCCGTAATTGCCTGGCCCCAATTCTGTTTCACCCCATTCGGAATATTTTAAAGAATATTTCACGCCCATTTGAAGGTCCTGCTCCACAATGCTAAACGGCACGATGCCGCTTAGCGCGGCGACGGGACCGACGATGGCACGGGCATGGGCGCCGACATTCATTTCCTCTCTCCCGAAGATACGGGCAAAGTTAAAAGCCACGTCATCTTCCACCCGCACCGTAATCTGCCGCAGGTCAGGGGAGACGCTTGCCGTGATCCGCTCCGCCGGAACGCCGTTTAACTGAGCGTATGTCAACGCTTTGCTCCGGGCGAGGGCCGCAGAAGGAACGCTGCGGATCAGCTCCTGCGCCCCGGCCAGGGCGGCCGCGTCAGCAGCGGTAACAAGGTTGCGCCGAAGCAGCGCTGCCGCACCGTAGTCTATAACGATTGCCGAAAATCCCAGCAGCGCCGCCATGCCGAGGGAAACCACCAGCATTACGCTCCCCCGCTCGTCAAGCCCTAATGCCCGTTTGCAACCCTTCAGCCAACTGATAAGCATCTGTCGTTCCTCCCGCAATATTTTCCACGCGCATAACCGCCTCCGCCGCGAGGTTGAAGGCACCACCCGGCAGCACCAGGGGCAGGGGTACAATCAGGGGACTTCTGGCGCGGATCCGCACGGTAACCTGCCCGCCGAAAGTCCTTGCCCCCGCCGCGGGCGAGACATTCACCTGCAAATCGCTGAGCAGGGGCGACGCCGCCAGTATATTTTCCACATGATCCTGCACAACTATATCGGCGGAACCGGTTGCCGCCAGACGGACACCCTCCCGCGCCGCGCTGCTCAGGGCGATCTGCCCGCTGAAAACAAAGCCGAACTGGATAATACCGAGCAGAATCAACATTAAAATGGGCAGTACTATGGCCATCTCCACCAGAGCCTGCCCTTCCTCATCATCGCTTCTGCTCCGCCGCGGCAGGCCGCTCATACTGCTTTCCCCCTTTTGCATACAGGCCGGCCCCGCCCCATGGCGGGCGAAGCCGGCCTGCCGCCAACTGGTTATTCACTGGGGAGCCTACGGCTCCACGTCGGGCAATACGTTTGTAATGGAGTCAAAAATCCCGCCAAGCTCCGTCCCCAGCATGGTCAAAGCCCCAATTACCACCACCGCGATCAGCGCCAGAATCAAACCGTATTCCGCCATCCCCTGTCCCTCTTCCTCACGCATCAATCTACTGATCAGTTGTCTCATCGGTGATACCTCCTTAGTTGTTACTTGATGGTCTTATTATAAACAAGGGGCGGGAAGCTGGGAATCAGGCAATAGTCACAATTTTCGTAAGACTTTAGTCCTATTTTTGCGGAACGGTCAAGACCGTTCCCTACGGTTTCAAAATATCGGGACACAAGGAAAATTTTTATATTAAATATTTCATCTGGAAAGATTTTCTATAGCTTGACCAGCCTGTTTTTGACGGCTTGCAGGACGGCCTGGGTGCGGCCATCCACGGATAATTTGCGGAATATACTGGTCAGATGGCTTTTTACCGTCTTCTCGCTGATAAAAAGCATGCGGGCGATCTCACGGTTGTTCGCGCCGCGGGCCACCTGCTCCAGCACCTCCTGTTCCCGCAGCGTAAGCCGGGGACGTGCTACGCTCTCACTATCGGCCATACGGCGAAACTCCCCCACCATCTTTTGCGTTATGGCAGGGTGAAAAACATTTTCCCCGGCACAAACCCGGTTAATACAGTCCACAAGATCGACGGCGCTCATATCTTTTAAAAGATAACCGGAAGCGCCGGCTTTGATCAGCTCACTGACATATTCCGCATCGTCATGGATGGTCAGGGCAATAATCGCCGTTTCGGGATGCTGCAGCTTAATGCGCCGGGCCGCTTCGATACCATTCATGGCGGGCATATTTATATCCATAAGAATTACATCCGGACAGAGCGCCTCGGCCAAAACCACCGCTTCCCAGCCGTTTGCCGCATCCCCCACCACGCATATCCCCATTTCCAGGGCCAGGATCTTTTTGAGACCGTCCCGAATCAACATATGGTCATCAACCAGCAGCACCCGGATTTCTTTCATGATAACTCTCCCATGGTTTTAGTGAGAGGTATGCTCGCAAAGATATCTGTTCCCTCTCCAGGCCTGGTAATAATTTTCAGCTCACCTTGCATCAGTTCAACCCGCTCCCGCATGCCCAGCAGCCCGTAACTCTTGCCTTTTCCCATATCCATCGCCTGCGCCAGCGCAAAGCCCTGTCCGTCATCTTTAATGCGCAAATTAATGCGGCCTTCCGCCTGTTCCAGGTAAACACTCACCGTAGCGGCCCGCGCATGTTTGCTCACATTGCTCAGGGCTTCCTGGAAGATCCGGAAAACAGTGATCTCCAGGGCGCTGCCCAGGCGTATGCGATTGTTGTTGATCGCTTCAAATTCCACCGCAACACCGTTTTTCTGCTGAAAATCAGCAATATAGCGCTTCAGCGCAGGGATTATCCCCAGATCGTCCAGCATCATCGGGCGCAGCTCAAAGATAATCTTGCGCACATCCTGCAGGCTACTTCTTACCATCTCTTTTAAGGAAATGAGCTCCTGGCGCAAGCCTTCCGGCTGTTTCTCCAACATTTTTTCACAGATCTCCGTGCGCAGCACAAGATTGGCCATGGACTGGGCCGGGCCGTCGTGAATTTCACGGGCCACCCTTTTACGCTCTTCCTCCTGGGCTCTGATAATATGCATCCCCAGGAGCTGTCGCTGCTGCATCTCCTCGATTTTAAGTCCCACGCCCAGCAGGTTACTCAAAAGAAAATTCATGGCGACCCCAACCGTTGCCGCCAGATTCTCCGCCCGCTCCACATATTCAGTCATGCGCTGCAGGGATATTTCAATCTGCTGCCTGATGTTCACCTGCAATTTCTGGCCGCGCAGCAGCCCGAGCTGAAGCTGGATTTTCCGGGCGTGGTTATAGGCATTGACAATATCCTCCCCTGAATAATTTTCAAAATCGCGGCTTATTTCGATTAACCTGTGGCGCGCCTCCAGCTCCTCTTTTTCCATGCAGTCAACCTGCCCGATCAGCTCCAGCGTCTCCTTTTTTACCTTTTGCAGGCAGGCCTGCAGTTCCTCACGTTCCCGCTCAGCCGTTCTGGCAAACGCGCAGATCTGCTGCGTGCCTTCCTGCAGGTGTTGAATTGTATCCTGGATCAATTTGTCCAGCATCGGCAGGTCAACTTTTTGTTCCATTAGCGGCGCTAATCCCACCCTTTTCCTTTACTGTAAATCATAATCCTATATTGAAATCGGCAATCTTCAGGCATCTTTAACCCCCGGGATATATTTTTTCAGATATAAAAGTGCAAAAATATTGTATAATGGCAATAACCGTTAAAGTCAAAGAGGGGTGGTGTGGCGCTTTGGAACCGTATTTACCGACAGAAAACATGGATAAGCGTCTTCATGATCTGGATGAGCAGTGCAGAGAGCTGGGACATAAACTGACGCGGCAGGGCAAGGCCGCACAGGAAGGTTACCCCCCCGACGAGCAGTTGATCAAAGAGGCGGACAGCTGTAAAACTGCGTTTGACAGCGCAAAGGAAACGATTATGCAGCTTTGCCAAAAATATAATTTAAAAGTGGCGGCGCTGCAGCCCATCTGCAACACCGCTCCGTTGATACAGCTCTGGGAGAACATTAAACCGCTGCTTAATGCGGAGCAGGAAGCATCCGGCACAACCAGGGTGCCGGCCGCGCACAATGTGGATGAGGCGACAATCCTGCTGGGATTGATTGAGGGCGTAATCAAAGCAAATAAGCTCACGCCCGCGTTCTGGTTGAGCGCCTATTACGAGCTTCTATATAAGGCTAAACCACCGCTGCCGGCCGTGTGGCTGAAAATGATCGAAATATCCCGGCTGGTCACGGAGCAACACCAGCAAGCCGTTAAAGCGCTGGCCCGCTTTTATCGCGAGGCAGCGCCGACTGATACCGATCAGGAAGATTCTTTGGGGCAATGGCTGGCTTTTTCCGCTGCGCTGCTCCCCGGTCTCTATGCCCCCTCAAGCGGCGCCCGCCGGGTGCTGCAAGAACTGAATGCCCTGCCCCGCTCATTAAAAAAACTGACATCCCTTCTGCTTAAATCAGAGCTGGGGGATGCCCAACTGGAAGCGCTGGCTCAGGAGGCGCGCCAGTGGCTGGGAACAAACCGGCAAATTGATGACCAGGCCTCACCCCTTGCCGCCCGCCTATGGACGGCAATGCTGGAAGAAAACGGCCTGATCTGCAGACTGTTAACCCCTGTATTGGAAAAAGACCGGGCTGAACGTGAAGCGGTGGGCAAAATGGTCAGATACCTGGAAAAGGAAGCCTGTCAACGTAAAGAGCTGGCCATGCAGTACCGCATTTTGTTAAAAAAATATAGAATTCTGTTAAAGGACCATGAAGATTCAGCGCTTGACGCCTTTCATATCTCCGGTTCCGGGATAATCCTGAACCGGCTCCAGGAGGCCTTAAGGCTCTCCAGGCGCTGGTTGGATACACTTGACGGGTATGACCATCCTCTGGAGGAGGAAAATGGTGGTACGCCGGCAGAAAGGCTGCATGCCGCGCTGGATGAGGCCGCAAAAGATCTTCAATCCTTCGCCACGCGGCACCAGGACGGCACTCTTTCCCTGGCGCTGGCGCTGGCCGGACAGACGCTGGATCACTTGACAAACAGCCTAATAAAACAGCAGAGCGCAGCCAGCCAGGAATTTGACAAACCGGCTGCCAACCATAGTTACATACTTCTGGAAGCAGTAAACTTGCCGGATCAAAAAGCCGTCGCCCAAATCGGACAGGCCATTTTCAACTATTTCCGCGCCGAACTGGAGCGCTCCGGCCCGCAAAAGCAAAACGAAAGCCTTTCGGAAAGGATTATAAAGATGCTTGCCGCAGACAACCCGGCAGCAGCCCAATATTTAAATAACCTGATTTCACCGCAAAAAGAGGATTTTTCCGAAAACATGTAGAATAAACAATATAGAATAAACAAATGTTCGGCCGTTCAGCAAAGGGAAAATACCTTCCTCACTTTAGCCTGTCACCCTGAGCAATTACATTCTTTCCGCTGAAACCAGCAGAAAGGAGCATGGCAGGTGCAGCCTGTTTTTAATGTTTCCGGAACGCTTTTCCATCCCATCCATATACCATCCTTCCCGTTGGAGCAACTGGAGGAGTATCTCCAATTTGAAACACCGGCTTTGTGCAATCTAAGCCTGGAACAAATGCTCTGCGACTTTTTAGGGACAGAAGATGCTCTCGTCCTGGATAATTTCGCTGCCGCCGCAAACCTGGTCCTCTCTTCTTTTGTGCACGGGCGTGCGGTTACGGTTTGGGGCGGCCCCAATGAAGTATTCACCTTTTACTACCAGCTATGGGACCGCCTTATGACCGGGGGCGCACGGGAAGTGGCCAGAGCGCCTTCACCGGAGTTGGAACACCCGCAAAATCCGCCGGATAAGGTACGGATTTCTTTAAAAAGGCAGCGCTACACCGCTGTGGAGCAATATTACCTGGCAGTGGATAACCCGGCCCTTTGTACAGCAGGCGCAAAAACCATTATGCTGGAATGGGTGGAAGATGCCTCTCTGGTAGACCTGAGCGCACTAGGATTTCCCCGAGGATTATGGCTAAAAGCCCTTACGCAAAACGGTGCGGCAGACCTGGTTGTTTTTCCGGGGGGAGGCCTGATCGGCGGACCGCCGCTGGGCTTCGTAACCGGGAACGAAAGTTTCCTTTCCCGCTTAAAAAGCATGCACCTTTTTAAACAGGCCGATCCCGATCCCCTCAAGATCCGATTGTTTAAGCAGATGTTAAAAATGTACATGGAAGGTAAAGCCTGGACAAACGTGCCCGCCCTTGCCGCGCTGGCAGCGAAGGATGAGGATATACGCGCACGGGCATTGGCGCTGGCCGGGACATTGGAACAATCTCTTAGCGACCATTTTACTATTGCGGTCCATGCGGCAAAAACACGCATCGCCGACGGGGAGGGAGTGCATTTTCCCACCTTTCACGTAATCATGAAGCCGTTGCGGCAGACTGCGGGAGCAATCGGGGAAAAGCTTTTGCGGGGCCGGCCGGCGATTATCGCCGGCATCACAGGCGAAGAAGCCCTTTATATTGACCTGCGCACCCTGCCCGCACAGCGGGACGAAGAACTGCGCGATACGTTGCTCAAGGCGCTGCGTGAACCGGCAAGACCTACCGTTATACAATATATGGATTTTATGCCGCAGCTGGTTTGGATAACGGACAGGCGGGATAACCTGGTTTACCTGAACAAACCGTGCGCCTCTTTTTTCGGGCTGCAAAAGAGTGCCGGACCGGCGGGGCAAACCGTACAGGACCTCCTGCCCGCTGAGCTGGCCGCGGTGATATCGGAATTAAAAGAAACAGCCCTTGCCTCGGGTGAAAAGGCACAAAAGGATCTATGTTTAAACCGTCACGAGGCCAATCCCCTTTGGCTTGATCTCGGCGTCTCCCCGGTTCTCAGCGATACGGGGGAGATAACCCAGATCATGTATGTGGCCTGCGATATTACCATGCGAAAAAAAGCGGAAAAGGAGCTTAAGCAGCTCAGCCTGCACGACGCCTTAACCGGCCTTTACAACCGCAATTACTTCGAGGAGGAGATGAAACGCTTAAATTCGGAACGCCATTTTCCCGTCAGCATCGTTATTGTGGATATTGACGCGCTGAAATTCGTCAATGATACGCTCGGGCATCAATGCGGTGATCAGCTGTTAAATTCAACCGCATCCATTCTCAAAAAGACGTTCCGTACCTCCGACGTGGTGGCCCGTATCGGCGGCGACGAGTTCGCCGTCATTCTTCCCCTGACCGATGCCAAAACAGCGCAAAATGTCCTGGCAAGGGTGGAACCGGCCGTCAGCGCATTTAATCAAACGCATAACGGGCTTCCCCTTATTCTGTCTTTTGGTGTTGCCACCGGAAACGATGCCGCGGCCAATATCATGAAAATCTTTAAAAAAGCCGATGATGACATGTATAAGCATAAGCTTGCCAAAAGGCCCCATAAAACACAACAGATTGTGGATGCGTTGCTGCAGCTGATGTCCGAAAAATCTTTTATTACAGAAAATGAGCTGTGCCGTTTACAGCAGATCGCCGGCTTGCTGGGGCGGTATGTGGGGCTTTCCGAGGGGGAGATCGGCCGGATGCTATTATTATGCAAGGTCTACAACATCGGCAGGATAACCCTGGACGATTCCACTCTCTTAAAACCAGGCGAACTGAGCCCTCCGGAATGGGAAGCGGTGAGACAATCTCCGGAGGTGGGATATCGCATTGCCAGCTCCCTGCCAGGCATGGATAGCATTGCCGGATGCATTTTGCAGCACCGGGAACGGTGGGATGGGAGCGGTTACCCCCAGGGGCTGAAAGGGGAGGAGATACACCTGTACTCCCGTATTCTCGCCGTTGTTGACGCTTACCAGGCCATGCTCAGCCCCAGACCCTACCGGGAAGCGCTGCGTCACGAAGATGCGTTAAGGGAACTGCAACAAAACAAGGGGACACAGTTTGATCCCCGCATTACGGACATTTTCATAGGTTTAATGGAACAGCATTTTTTTAAAATAGTAAATTAAGGATAAAAATCTAAATCTCCAGCTGGCTGCGCCGGTTGAAAAAGGTTTTATAGCCGAACCGCATCAATATGTAAACGGTTAAGGATACACCTCCTAAGATACCGAGCATGATGGCAATCTGGTATTCAATGGCCACAATGGGGGATACGCCGGAGAGGATCTGCCCTACCATCATACCCGGCAAAAACACAATCCCCATTCCTACCATGGAGCTGATCGTGGGCATGATCGCCGCGTTAAACGCATCATGTACCACATCCCCGGCAGCCTGCAAAGGGGTGGCACCAAGCATCAGCGCTCCCTCCACCCATTCCTTTTTGACCGCCATGCCGTTAATCAGCCTTTCCGCGCCCAGAGCAGCCCCCGTCATGGCATTCCCGATGAGCATACCGGCAATGGGAATAAAATAGCGGGCTTCGTACCATGGATGCACGTTAACCACTACGGCCAAAAAGAAAAATATGGGGATGCCCGTTCCCAGCAGCAGGGAAAAAACAATCACGCGGCGCAGTTTTGCGCCGATCCTTAGTTTGATGCGGGCATAGATATTGCGTACGGCAAACAGCTGCATTAAAATAAAAACCCCCAGGGTAACGAGCAGGTGGTTTGTCTGAAAGACAAAGACAAGGAGATATCCCATCAGGATCAGCTGCAGAGTCATGCGCAAAACGGATATGACTATCTCCTTTTCCCGCCTTACTCCCAGCTTCCATGTAATAATCAGCAGTAACGCCAAAAAAACATAGGCGACAGCCAAGCGCCACAGCTCAATCTCCACTATGCCGTCCATCTTCCCCTTTTGCCTCCTCGACCCCCGAAATTTTTCCTTCATGCAGCGCAATCAGCAGCCCCCCAAAACGCCGCGCCATTTTGGGGGAATGGGTGATGATCACGACGGTCTTTTTGTTTTGCCTGCCATATTCAACCACCTTTTGCATGACCATCTCCTCCGTGCCGTTATCCAAAGCAGAGGTTGGCTCATCCAGCAAAAACACCTCCGGCTCCATTAACAGAACACGGCAGATGGCCAGCCGCTGCTTCTCGCCTCCGGAAAGGTCAGCCGCTTTACGGTCAAGCCCTTTTTTTAACTTCAGCGCGGCAAGTACAGTGGTCAGCTGATCGTCCGCCGGCACCGTTTTCTCCGAAAAACGGCAGCCGATCAGCAAATTCTCCTTGATCGTTCCCGGAAAAATGAGGGGGGATTGGGGCAGCATCACCACCTCACGCCGCAACTGGACCGGATCCAAAGCCGCCAAATCCGTCCCCTTATAAAACAGCTCTCCCTGATCGGGGGTGAGCAGGTTGTTTAACATTTTCAGCAGCGTTGTTTTGCCGCTGCCGCTTTCCCCCACAATCCATGTGGTCTGAAAGGGCCGAATAGTTAAATTTTCAATATCCAGAATGTCCCCGTAGCGTACATTCTTAAAGGTAAACATTCCTACCGCCCCAATCAGTTATCTCTCCGCTATTGGGAAAGGATCAGACAGAGGATTCCCGGCCGTGCTGTACTATGGACTTCAGCACAAGTCTGAGCCGATCCCCTTCTTTTAACCCGTATTGCCGGATATCCGCTTCCGCAAGGTGCAGCTCATTCCAGTATCCTACTATCTCCCAGATAACTTCACCCATGATCGTCCTGGTGTAATGGCCCTTTGCATCGACAATTCCCGCGATAATACACTTGAACAGGTTCCCGACTACAACCTCCAGGCGGTTCCTCATGCCGGTGGGGATCTCCACGTACAGCTCCCCACCCGCCCCTTTTACCACATCTAATGTCAGCTCTTCCGGACCTTCCGTTTCCTTATAAAAACCCATTACTTTCATCTTAGTCAAACTCCTCACCTAAAAATATTGAAAAAGGATAAAATAAAGGGCCGGCTTATCTAAACCAGCCCTCCATTCCTTAATCATGCCGAAATGCAGGCCCTTGGTAAATTTTTCCGGCCGGTTCCGCTCAGTCAGCCGGCGATCCTATATCTTTGCGCTGCATTTTCCGCAGAATTCAAATTCATTAGGCAAATAGTTGGCACCGCACGTTGCGCAAGTCTTCATAGGAGCGCCATAGATATAGGTATGGCTTCCTCCATCGGCAGACTTACGGCGCATCGCACGGTAATCAACCTTCCGCTTCTCCAGAAAAGCTTTGAACCCTTCAATCGGCTCGGCTGTCGCATAGTGCACGGAGAGCCAATCGCGTGCGTGGCCAAAGGTATTCCAGGCCAGGTCTCCCCAGAAATTGCACTGGATCTTCGTATAGCGCATGCAGTCCGGGAATTTGTCGATCAGCTTGTTGCAAACGGTCTCCACTGCTTCATCCAGCTTATCGTAGGGCACCACTTCGTTAATCAGGCCCCAGTCCAAAGCGGTTTTGGCATCAATCTCATCTCCCACCATAACCATCCAGCGGGTCCGCTTATCCCCGATCGTCAAGGGCAGCCACTGGGTAGCCCCACCGGCAGAAACACTTCCGGTGCGGGTGCCAGGCTGGATGAAACGGGAGTGTTCCGCCGCGATGGAGATGTCACAGGCCAGGTTGATCTCGTTTCCGCCACCGGCAACCACGCCGTTAATACGGGCAACCACCGGCTTGCCGCAAGTGCGGATCAGGTAAAGCATGCGCTCATAAAACTCCCACCAGGCGTAGAACTCATGGGGACGCTCCGGGTAGATGGTTGAATATGTTCCCGCATCTCCTCCGGTGCAGAAAGCCTTGTCCCCCGCGCCGGTAATTACCGCCACGGCAATGCTGTCATCCACGACGATATCGTGCAGCGCATCACAAATTTCTACCAGTTCAGTCCCGGTGTAAGAATTATAGCGTTGCGGTCTGTTGAGCGTGATCGTTGCTACCCATTCTTTCTTTTCGTAAATAATCTCCTTGAAGTCAAAATCTGCCGGCGGCCTTCCACGAAATGCTTTCAAATACCTTTCCTCAGTTGAAGCCATTTACAGGTAACCTCCTTTAAAGTTTTTAGTGCTTTTTCAGAAACTCGCTAGCGAGTCCCGATGCCGCTTTTAGGACTGGAGCCCATCACTATACGGAACGGTCTTGACCGTTCCGCGCTACTACTATTCTATCCCTGATCATCTTTTTCCTTCAAGCCGCAGGTAATTTTTTAATAATTTTTTTGACATTCCCATCTGCGGATCTGATTCATAAACGCCCGGATCAGCTCCCGATCCTTAATGCCGTTTTTTTCCACGCCGCTGCTGACATCCACGCCATAAGGTTTTAGCGACTCCAGCGCTTCCGGGACATTGCCCGGATTAAGGCCGCCGGCAAGGATAAGGGGAAGGGGGAAACCGCTGCTGCCGGAAAAAGGCAAAGCCAGCCGCCAATCAAAGACCCGGCCGCCGCCGCCTTTTTTGCCCTTATATGCCGTATCCAGCAGCACGGCGCCGCAGCGGTAGCCCCGGCACCTTTCCACGGAGAGGAAAGGCGAGGCGGCAAAGGCTTTAATAATTCTGTAACCATGAAACGAGCGGCAGTATGCCTCCGTTTCTTCTCCGTGAAACTGCAGGGTATCAAGGCCGCAGTAAGCGGCGATCTCCCCCACTGTGGCCGCCGCCTCGTCCACAAATACCCCAACCCTTGCCACAAAGGGAGGCAGTTCTTTGCTGATGGACGCGGCCTTTTCCGGGGTGATGCGGCGGGAACTTGCGGCAAAAACAAAACCCAGGGCATCCACGCCCTCCTGCAGCGCGGCCTGGGCCTCCGGCAAAGTTTGAATACCGCATACTTTAACACGCACAGCGCTCATCAATACCCATCAGCTCCCTTATTTTCGCGGCGGGATTACCGCTCTTCATCAGGCTACTACCCACAAGCACGGCATTGATGCCGCTGCCTTCATGCAACCTTTCCACCTGCTCCCGGCAATGGATGCCGCTTGCGGAAACCAGAAGCCTGTCGCGGGGAACAAAGGGACCCCACGCAAGCGTGCGCATAAGATCAATCTCCATGGTATGGAGGTTGCGGTTGTTGATGCCGATTACTTGCGCCCCTGCCTGAACCGCGTGCAAAATATCATCCTTTTTCCCCACCTCCACCAGGGCGCCCATCCCCAGTGTGTCGAGCAGGCGCAGAAATCTTTGCAGCTCCACCACGGCAAGGAGGCTGGTGATCAGCAGCACGGCATCCGCCCCCATGGCCCGTGACTCATAAATTTGGTACTCATCCACGATAAAATCCTTGCGCAGTACCGGTATGCCCACCGCGTTTTTAACCTCGCGCAGATCGGCAGGAGAACCGGCAAAATATCGCTCCTCCGTCAAGACAGATACGGCTGCCGCTCCGGCCCTTTCATAAAGCAGAGCGATCTCCGCCGGGCTTCTCTCCATGGCAAAGGGGGAGATGATCTTTCCGCCGGAGGGGGAGGCCTTTTTAATCTCCGCGATCATACCAACCCCGGGCGCACACTGAAGCAGCGCTTCTTTGAAGTTTCGCGGCGGGGGGAGGAAGGACAACTGTTTGATTATCTCCTCCTGGGGAAACTCTTGCTTGCACCGGATCACTTCCCTCCATTTATGAGCCGCTATCTCTTTAAGCATGGGTCTTTTCCCCCTTTTGAAGCGCCGGCCCTTCTCCCTTGTGCCAAACCGCCATTTTCCCGCCGGCGCAGGGAAAACCGCGCCACAGCCCGCAGCTTCGCCAGGGCAGCGCCCGAATCAATAGAGGCCTCTGCCAGCGCGATGCCTTCTTTGATGCTTCCGGCCATTCCCGCAACGTAGAGGGCCGCGCCGGCATTGAGCAGCACAACGTCCCGTTTCGGCCCCCTTTTCCCCCGCAGCAGCGCCACGCAGGAGCGGGCAGCCGCCGCGGCATCACCGCCCCGCAGCAAGTCCAGGGATACCCTGGTAAAGCCAAAGTCTTCCGGCAAGATCACATAGCTCCGCCATCTCCCGTTTTTAACCTCGCAGACCTTTGTCTCCGCCGTAAGCGTAATCTCGTCCAGGCCGTCCCCGCCGGCCACCACCAGGGCATGTTCGCTGCCCAGCGCAGCCAGCGCCTCCGCCATTTTTTCCGCAAGCCCCGCCGCGTAAACTCCCAGTAACTGTCTTTTTGCCCCTGCCGGGTTACTTAAAGGACCGATGATATTAAAAATGGTGCGCAGCCCCAGCGCTTTGCGTACAGGTGCCACATGGGCCATGGCCGGGTGCAGCAGGGGCGCGTACAAAAAGGCCAGGCCGGTTTCATGGAGACAAAGTTCCAGCTCCGCGGCGGAAAGCTCAATATTTATGCCCAAAGCCTCACACAGGTCCGCGCTGCCGCAGCGCCCGGATACGGCCCTGTTACCGTGTTTGGCCACCGTTACCCCGGCGCCGGCGGCAACAAAGGCGCTTACGGTGGAGATGTTGAAAGTCCCTTTGCCGTCCCCCCCGGTGCCGCAGGTATCGAGCAGGGGAGCCTTATTGACACGAATTTTTACACTGCGATCGCCCATGGCCCGGCAGCTCCCCAGTATCTCTGCGGCGCTCTCCCCTTTGCAGCAAAGGGCGATCATGTAAGCGGCAACCTGGAGATCCGCAACCTCGCCTTGCATGATGCGGCCCATCACCCCGCCGGCCTCGGCAGAGGACAAATCTTCTTTGCGCACCAGCTTTTCCAGAATATCTGTAATCATCTGCTGCCCCGGAGTACTCCAGGGTATTCACCTCCTGCTGCTTGATCGGCAGGGAAAAGGCCGGAAAGGCGGCAAAAATTACTCAGGATCATCCGCCCCTGCGGTGTGAACAGTGACTCGGGATGAAACTGCAGCCCGACCAGGTTTTGGCAGAGCTGATGGCGGATGGCCATGATCTCCCCTTCCGCCGTGGCGGCAATCACGGCAAGGGACGGGGGTAAATGATCCTCCGACACTAAAAGGGAGTGATAACGCATCGCCTCGAAGGGCGAAGCAACCCCCTCAAAGATAGTGTCGCCGTTATGATAGACAGGGGATGTTTTGCCGTGCATAATGCGGGAGGCCCTGACAATGGCGGCACCGAAACAAGCTCCGATAACCTGATGGCCCAGGCATATGCCCAAAAGGGGAAGGCGATCTTTAAAAAAACCTACCGTTTCCAGGCTCAATCCTGCCGCCCCCGGTTCTCCCGGTCCCGGGGAGATTACAATGGCGCGCAGGGGCAGCCGTGCCAGCTCTGCCAGGGTGAAGGCGTCGTTGCGGCGTACCGCAATCTCCAGGCCCATGGCACCAAGCTCCTGCGCCAGGTTAAAGGTAAAGGAATCATAATTATCGATGATTAAAATCATTTTCCCACTCCTCCGCCAGGCTTACGGCCCTAAGCGAGCCGGCCATTTTATGCTCCGTTTCCTCATATTCCTTAACGGGATCAGAATCGGCCACAATGCCCGCCCCGGCCTGGATATGGGCCTGCCCGCCGCTCACCAGCACTGTCCTGATGGTTATACAGGTATCCATCTCCCCGTTAAAACCGATGTAGCCGACGGCGCCGGCATAGGGCCCGCGCGGCAGGGGTTCAAGCTCCGCGATAATCTCCATCGCTCTGATCTTGGGTGCGCCGGAGACCGTCCCTGCAGGGAAGGCAGCCCGCAGAAGGTTGGCAAAATTGTATTCCGGGCGGATCCTGCCCCTGACCTCGGAAACAAGGTGCATCACATGGGAAAAATACTCCACCTGCAGCAGTTTGGTCACCTCCACACTTCCGTAGGCGCAGACCTTCCCCAGGTCATTTCTGCCCAGATCCACGAGCATCATATGCTCGGCCCTCTCTTTTTCATCTTTGGCCAGCTCCTCCGCCAGCGAAAGGTCGCTGCCATGATCCCGTCCGCGCGGCCTGGTGCCGGCAATGGGCTTGGTATAAGCCATGCCCTGCTCCAACCTTACGAGCATCTCCGGCGAAGAGCCCACCAGCTGAAAATGGGGGAAAGAAAGATAGAACTGATAAGGCGAAGGGTTAATGCTGCGCAGCGCGCGGTAGATATTCAGCGGATGGACCCTGCTTGCCCGCTGTGTCCGCCTGGAGATTACCACCTGGAAGATGTCGCCCGCGCGGATATATTCCTTGGCCCGCTCCACCGCCGCGGTAAAACTGTCCTTGGTAAACGGGGGCGGCGGGGACAGCGGGCTGGGCAGGTCTTGCGCCGGACTGGGCAGGTCTTGCGCCGGGCAGTTTACGGCCGCGCCCTGGGCGCCGCAAAAAGGATTGCTACCCGATCCCTGTTCCGCATCGGCATTAAGCCGGAGCCCCTCCAGTTCCCGGCATGCCCGGGCGTAAACACTCTCCGCGTCATCCCCTTTGCCCTTTAGCACAGCCAGGCAGACCGCCGTCAGGAGGTGGCGCCTGTGGTCATAGA
>Ga0136715_1000063_pt1 | contig 20714 bp, 24 predicted proteins | sample SedPBSmetaG_FD_104916 | JGI IMG/M metagenome (GOLD analysis project Ga0136715, IMG submission 104916) | Freshwater sediment bacterial and archeal communities from Indian Creek, Illinois, USA to study Microbial Dark Matter (Phase II) -... | ecosystem: Environmental > Aquatic > Freshwater > Creek...
CAATTAATTATCTGCAGTTCTTTGATGCCTTACTTTAAAACGTTCTTTACATTCCATAGAAGATGGAAATATCGAAAGAACCTCAAACAAAATTGAAAATGTCTTTCAAAAAACCTTTCCTAAAAGTGTTAAGAGGTTAATGAAGATTAAAACATGTGCAATGTCACGAATAAACATATAGAAAAGAAAATCAAACCCAAAAAAAACTTTTTGATAATTAACCCCCAAGTTTTTGACAGCGCCTAAATTTTTCAAGTGCGTTACATATAAATCTTGGTTTACAACCGTATTTTTGAATGTATTGTTTAATATTTTCTGTATCAGCATCTTCAATATGCATTCTAACAATTTCAATGGTTTCTTTTTTGGAGTATGATATTTCTTCAACCACAAAAAATATTTTGAGCACCCTTATAATTATTTTTGAAAAAAACCCAAAATCGGTGAATATATCATATTTTTTACCCAGGATATAAATTTTCCAGGCAGTTTGAAGTACTAAGTTGATTTCTTTAAAGTGATTCCTGTTTTTAAAATATTCAATTATACAGAGAAAATAAAAATAAAAAGACCTTAAACCTGCCTTATCTGTCCACTGACTGAACCCTATTTTTTCAGAATTTAAATTATGGAGGTCGTGAAAACTATCTGCAATTAAAACAGCGTCAAATTCCGATAATTTTTTATAAATATCTTTTCTTGAACTGAGTCCTAAATCATTGGCCAGACCATCAAAAATCCGGTTAAAAACTTCTTTTGAAGTTTCATCTCCAGATTTTAGGCTGAATTTAACATTATAAACACTTAATTCAGTTTCAGGGATTGCCTGAAAAATATTGGTAGATTTACCAATACCAGGGGCCCCTACTATATGTACAATATTACCTTTTTTTGTTTTTAAGGTTTCAAATATTTTACAGAGCCTTTTATAACAATCTGTGATTAAAAATACTTTGTTATCCTGGACACAGTTTACCTTGTATCTATCCATATCACTATTTTCATTTTTAAAGTATATAAACATTGAAAGGTGATCTGCTGTAAAAACGCTCGTTTAAATTCCAGAATTTAAAACTAATTAATTAGAGGGCATAATGATAATTTAATGATAACTTATTAGAATATTTTATTATACTTCAGGATCAAGTTATATATATAAACACGTGAGGTTTTTAGATGGTAAAATACAGGTGTGTGGTATGTAATTACGTATTTGATGAAAAAATAGGGGGGAAAAAGTTTAAGGGTTTGCCAGATGACTGGAAATGCCCTTTATGTAATGTATCTAAAGACATGTTTGTTCCATTAAAAGAAAAAGTTGAAGAAGCTGAAAAGCTGGTAGAAACAACAGTATCTGATGTACTGGTTTACCAATTAGTTGAATGGGGCGTTAAATATGTTTTTGGAATGCCTGGAACGTCAGTTTTAGGAATCATTGAATCTATAAGGAAAAATGATAAAATAAAATATATTCAGGTAAGGCATGAAGAGACAGCAGCTTTTATGGCATCAGCTTACGGTAAACTCACTGGACACGTTGCTGTATGTCTTACAATAGCAGGGCCGGGCTCAACAAATTTAGCAACAGGGTTGTATGATGCCAGACTGGACCATTCGCCAGTTCTGGCCATAACTGGTATGGTAAAAAGACAGATAATTGGACCAGGTTCTTTTCAGGAGATTGACCAGTATTCCTTTTTTAGACCAGTAGCAGTGTTTGATAAAATTTTAATGTCCAGAAAACAAACTGTACCACTTGTAACTCTTGCATTAAAGCATGCAATTATAGACGGAGGTGTTTCTCATATTGGAATTCCAGTTGACCTTCAAAACAGACTGCATGATGCAGAAATACTTCCATTTGAAGGAAACTTTCCCAATAATTCAATTTCACAACCTGAAATTATGGTTAAAAAGGCAGGTCGCATTATAGATGAAGCCTATAGACCTGTGATAATTACAGGTTTTGGGGCAATGGGACAGGGTGATAACATAATGGAGCTTGCAGATAAAATTTCAGCGCCTATTGTTTCAACATTTCGAGGAAAAGGAATAATTAATGAATATCACAAGCTTTATGTTGGAAGTCATGGGGGAATTGGTTCATCTGCTGCAGCCAAACTGGTCAAGGATTCCGATCTTTTAATTGTGATAGGATGCTCCTTTTCTGACCAGACAATGCTTCCAGAAAAAAGAATGGTGCAGATTGACATAAATCCAATGATGATAGCAAAAAGGCACCCTGTGGAAGCAGGTCTTTTTGGAAATTCATCTGTTTTAGTGCCTCAACTAAAAGAAAATGTTAAAGAAAACAAAAAAGAAGGTTATTTGGATGAAATAAGAAATTTAAAGCAGGAATGGTTGGATTTGCTTCAAAAAGAATCTGATTCAACAAAAACACCAATACGGCCCCAATACATTGTAAAAGTTCTAAATGAAAAGATTGCAGATGATGCCATAATAACTCTGGATGTTGGGGATAATGGGTGGTGGTTTGGAAGGAATTTCTTTATGAAAAATACTCAAAAAATGATATTTTCTGGTTATCTTGGCTCAATGGCATTTTCATTACCTGCAGCCATGGCAGCACAGCTTATATATCCTGAAAGACAGGTAATATGTACTGCTGGAGACGGTGGGTTTTCAATGCTTATGGCTGATTTTATGACTGCTGTAAAAAATGAACTGCCAATCAAGGTATTTATTTTCAATAACAGTGAATTAGGCATGATTCGACAGGAACAACTTATGGAGAATTATCCAAATTATGAAACAAAATTGCACAGCTTTGATTTTGCAGAATATGCAGGAAATTGTGGTGGAATTGGGATAAAAGTAGAAAAGCCAGAAGAGTTAGAAGAAGCAGTCGATGAAGCACTTGAATTAGATAAACCGGTTATTGTTGATATTAATACAGATCCAGTAAGATTTTGAAAATCTAAAAAACTTATATAAAACTGGATGCTCAATATTAAAAAAGATTTAGAAATTCCTGCAGATTTAATTTGAGGAAACATCATGAAAGTAATGTGTATAACTGAAGAATCTCTATTTAGGCCTGAAGCAGTAAGATGGAGAAAAAGATCACTGCTTTTAGAACCAGTTGGTGATGCAGTGGTTATTTTGCCCTGCAGTATGAGAAAACCCTATTCCTCCTCCAGATCACATATGATCTTTATGAAGGTGACTAAAGGCATTCAGGAAGTCATATTAACTTCTCCATTTGGAATTTGCCCGCGTGAACTTGAAAAAACATATCCCATACAATCATACGACACTTCTTCAACAGGTGATTGGTCTTACGAAGAAATTAAAGTTGTAGGGGAATGTTTAAAGGAATATACTGGTAGAAAAGATGTAATTGCCCACGTAAGCGGTGGATACAGGCAGGTTTGTGAGGAATATCTGGATGAAGCGGTTTATACATGCACTGATGAGAAAACAACATCCAGAGAATCAATTTTAAATTTGAAAAATGAAGTTCGAAAATATCCACGAATTAAAGGGAGAATTAAGACCCTTCACATGCTCAGATCAATTGCGCGTTATCAATTTAACACAAAAAAAGCTGATGCATTTATACCTGACAGTGTTAAGATTACTGGAAGGTTTGAGAGGAGACTTGTGGCTGATGGAAAACAGATTGCAACCCTGCATCCTAAAAACGGTTTTTATTCTTTGAATCTGCACGGGGGAGAAATATTAAGAGATATTGGAGTTAAATGGGTAAAAATTGGCTTTGATCTTAAAACAGGCACTCTTTTTTCTCCGGGTGTGGATGACGCCCATGAAGACATAATCCCCAATGATGAAGTGGTGATACTTAAAGATGGTGAAGTTGTAGGGGTGGGAAAAGCTGTATTAAATGGTGAAGAAATGAAAAGGGCAGTTAAGGGTGTTGCGGTAAAAATACGGCATAGAAAAAAGAATAAATGATTTAGAGGTTTTAATATTCTTTAATCTAATTTTTAATTCAGAATTGATTTTAAGTATGATATGCTATAGATTTAATGTTAACTTTGACCCAAAATATAAATAACTTTAAGGGTATAGATAAAAATAATCAATAGTGTCCCTATTTTGGAATAAAATATTTAATGAAAATAATTTTTAACAGGGGCAAAATTAATAGAAATTTGATTTCATTAATTTTGAGGCGATATTATGACAGAAGAATTGGTAGAAAAAGTGAAAGATTCATTATCAACAGTAGCTGACCCCCATATGGGTATTAGCATAGTAGAAATGGGAATTGTTCAAAACATTGAAATAGTAAAAAATGAAGGAACAGTTGCAAAGGTAACAATAAGACCAACAAATCCTGGCTGCATGAGTGCAGCAAACATTGCAATGAGTGCAAAAATTGCTGCTGAGAAAGTAGAAGAGATAGATAAGGCTGAAATCATTGTTGAAGGCCATATGATGGCTGATGCTATCTGTGAAATGGTCAATAAATAAGTAACTGGTGAATTATGGAACTACCATGGAACACTGTTGTGGTTACAGGTGTTCCGGGAGTTGGTAAAACATCACTCTGTAGAACGGTATCTGATGATTTAGGTTATAATTACATAAATTATGGAGATCTGATGCTTTCTATAGCTGAAAGCAGAGGTCTCGCTTCTACAGACCTTCAAATGTTCAGTCTGGACATGGACGTGCAGTATAATATCTGGAAGGACGCTGCTTTAAAAATAAGGGATATGAACAGGGTTCTTGTGGATTTACACGGTGTTGATCAATCTTCAATTGGATATATTGTTTCACTTCCTGCCCTAATCATTGAACCTGACATAATTGTATTGATAGAATCTTCAAAAGACAACATACTTCAAAGAAGAATTAAAGATCGTAAAGAAAGAATAATTGAAACTGCAAAAAGCTTAAAAGAACATATGGACATTTTAAAAGTTACAACGGCTGCATGTTCTGCAATATTGGGATGTAACTTAATATTATTAAAAAATGATGATTTTCAGACCTGCCTGGAAGACATGAAAAATATTTTAGGTAGCAAATTGTTTTGAGCATCTCTGAGGGGTTATAGATCTTTATTTAAATTTTTCAGTCAAAATTGTGGGGTGCACCCACTATCCAGAAGCAAAGCTTATATAGGATGAAGTCTAAATCTTGGAACTACCTTTTTACAGGTTTTGAAATGTTTGGACCAGCCAATTAATATTTACATTTCAATTAATTGATGGGGGCCCGTGGCTCAGCTTGGTTAGAGCGCACGGCTGATAACCGTGAGGCCCTGGGTTCGAATCCCAGCGGGCCCATTAATTATTAATTTTTATTATTTATTAAATAATTAAATCTTTGAAGTTAAGATATATTTTTATTAAGTACTGTTTTTAATCATTTAAAGAAATTTTAAGTCCTTAATTTAACTTTAATCATTTTAAAGTATTTAATTTTTTGCATAATATATTAATTAAAAAAAGTGCTACTTTAAGAAAATTTATATCTGAAATAACACATAATATAATATGGAGCAATGTGGTAATTAATTACCTCATTTTATTATATTTTTTTTTAATTAGCTGTTTTTACTCGATTTTATAAATTCTTGAAGTTTTTTAATAGCATCGCCAGATTTAAGAGCTTTAAAAGACATTTTAACTCCATCTGGAAGATTATCTACAATTCCTGCTAAAAACAATATGGCAGCTGCATTTACAAGGCATATGTCCAGTCTTGCCCTATCAGTTTCATCTTTATTTTTACCTTCAAGAACATTAACTGCAATTTCTCTGTTTTTATCCAGATTTGACGGTGCTTTTATAAGTTCTTTGTCTATCTTTTTTATTCCAAAGTCTTCTGGGTAAAGCTCATTCAGTTCAATTCTATCATCATCAAGAAATGCAACCTTTGTTTTGCCGATTGTGGAAATTTCATCCATTGCAGGGTTTCCCTCTTCATCAAAACCATGAACTACCATAGCACGTTTTACACCCAGTCTTTTAAGCACTTCAGCCATAATTTCAACATACTGGGGATCAAAAACTCCTAAAAGTTGAATATCTGCACTTGCAGGTGATGTAAGAGGGCCTAAAATGTTAAATATGGTTCTAATACCAAGTTCCTGTCTTACATGCATCACGTATTTCATTGCAGGATGGAATTTAGGGGCGAACATGAATCCTATGCCTGATTCTTCCATGCATTTTTCCACATCTTTTGCATCACAGTCTATATTAACTCCAAGAGCTTCTAAAACATCAGCACCGCCGCATTTACTTGTTATACTTCTGTTACCGTGTTTTGCAACTATAACGCCGCATGAAGCAGCTATAATTGCTGAAATTGTGCTTATGTTAAATGTTTTTAGTTTGTCACCGCCTGTGCCACATGTATCTACAAGTGGAGCATCGATGCTTGGAGAAACACTGACACTGACCTCACGCATTGCCCTTACAAAACCAGTTATTTCATCAACTGTCTCTCCTTTCATTGAAAGAGCGGTAAGAAAAGATGCTGTTTGAATGTCACTTGTATTCCCGCTGACTATTTGCATCATACATTCATAAGCTTCTTTTTCATTCAGGTTCTTGTATAAAACAGCTTTTTTAATGCATTCAGCTATCATAACACTCCTCTTTTATATTTTTGTTGCATCTTTGAGTTTTCTTACAAAACCCGCAATCTTTTTTAGCATGATTTCTTTATTCTCCAGATTTTCAGTTATCATGTCTAATATGGCGCTTGCAACTATTGCACCATCTGCTCCTGATTTTATAACATCTCTAACATGCTCCGGCTTTGAAATGCCAAACCCAACACATATTGGAAGGTCGCTGTTTGCTTTAATGCGTTCTATTAGTTCAACAGAGGTATTTTTAAGTTCACTTCTTGCACCTGTTGTCCCCATGACTGCGACCACATAAAGGAACCCTGAACATATCCCTGTAATTTTAGGCAGTCTTTTATTGCTCGTGGTTTGAGCAGCCATGAAAATCTGCTGAACCCCATTTGCTTTAGAGGCATAAAGCGCATCTTTTGCTTCTTCAGGCGGTAAATCTGCAGCCAGAACTGCATTTACACCACTTTTTCTGGCAGCTTTGAAGTATTCATCAGGACCCATTTTGTAAATTAAATTATAATAGGTCAAAACGCCAATTGGGATATCTGTAAATTCTCTTACCCTTTTTATAAATTCAAACCCTTTTTTTGTTGTCATCCCTTGTTTAAGTGCTCTGATATCTGCAAGCTGTACTGTCGGTCCATCAGCTACAGGATCGCTAAATGGAAATCCTATCTCCAGTGCGTCGGCACCACTTTCCACGAAGGCCTTTACAATCTCAAGGGAGGTTTCAAAATCAGGGTCTCCGGCCACGGTAAATGGAATAAAAGCACCTTCATTTTTTTCTTTAAGGCGTCTGAACATTTCATCGTAAGTTTCTATATTCATACCTCCACTCCCATAAGCTTTGCAAGGATGTCAACGTCTTTATCTCCCCTGCCTGAGAGATTTATAACAATGGTTTTTCCTTTATTTTCTTTTGCATACTTTTCAGCTAATCCGACAGCATGAGAGCTTTCAAGAGCAGGGAGAATGCCCTCATATTTTGAAAGAAGCTTGAATCCTCTAATAGCTTCTTCATTTGTAACAGGATAATAATTTGCCCTGCCTGTAGTCTTCAGATACGAATGTTCAGGTCCAACTCCCGGATAATCAAGACCTGCTGAGATAGAATGCGCTTCGGCAATCTGGCCGTCATCATCTTGAAGAACAAATGATAGAGAACCATGAAGAACTCCTTCAGTACCTGCACTGAGTGTTGCTCCGTGTTTACCTTTCAATCCTTCACCGCCGCCTTCAGCACCGATTAATTCAACATCTTCGTGTTCTATAAATTCTGAAAAAATACCTATTGAATTGCTTCCACCACCTACACAGGCAATTACAGCATCTGGAAGTTCACCTTCCTTTTTAAGTATTTCTTCTCTGGTTTCTCTTCCAATTACTGTTTGAAAATGTTTTACCATCATTGGATAAGGATGAGGGCCCATCGATGAGCCGATAAGATAATGAGTTGTCTCCACGTTTGAAATCCAGTCCCTTAGAGCATCGTTAATAGCATCTTTAAGTGTTTTTGACCCGCTTTTAACAGGGATGACCTCAGCTCCTGATAATTCCATTCTGAAAACGTTTAATTTCTGTCTTTCTACATCTTCACTTCCCATGTAAACGTGTGTGGGAAATTTAAACAACGAACCAATTACTGCTGTGGCTATACCATGTTGTCCAGCACCTGTTTCTGCAATAAGCCTTTTTTTACCCATGTATTTTGCAAGAAGCCCCTGACCTAAGGTATTATTTATTTTATGTGCCCCTGTGTGCAGTAAATCCTCCCTTTTCATGTATATTTTACATCCAAGCTTCTTCGAAAGGTTCTTAGCATGATAAAGAGGGGTAGGCCTTCCTGCAAACTCCTTTAAGTAATATTCAAGTTCTTCGTTGAACTTTTTATCATCCTTATACTTTAAAAAGGCTTCCTCCAGCTCTTCAAGGGCAGGGATAAGTAGCTCAGGAACAAATGCTCCACCGTATTTTCCAAATTTGCCTTCTAATATCATTACTTCACCTGATTGCAAGTTTTCATAAATTCGCTAATTTTAAGTTCATTTTTGACTCCAGGAAGGTCTTCAACTCCTGAATTCACATCAACATAATCAAAAATCTTTTTAATCATTTTTTCCTCATTCTTCATTCTTTCTGTATTCATCCCACCGGCTAAGATTAATTTAATATCTGGATTAATGGATTTTGCAATTCTAGCAGCATGTTCAGCAACTTCAAGTGGTATTTGCTTCCCGGTACCTCCACTTTGCCCTGAAACCTCGAAATCAAACAAAATGCATTTGCAAACTCCTGCAAATCGTTCTATTTCCTTCTTTTTTGTATCATCTATTTTTGGAATTCCAATGACTTTAATAATGTTAATATCATTTATTTTGCTTACCTCATCAGCGGACAATGAATGCAGCTGCACATTTTTAATCCCACACTTTTGAGCCTTTTTCATAACCTCATGGGCATTAACATGTTCTAAAACCAGGACTGCTTTTTCAGGATTTTTCATCATCCCTTTCAGTTCATTTATTTTTTCTATATCCACAAACCTTCTGGATCTTTTAACATTTATAAAGCCTATGAATGAGGGATTGTGCTTTTCACAGGTTTTAAGGTCATCGAGTCTTGTAATTCCGCATATTTTAACCTGCATTTTCACCATACCTTGCATTTTTTCCTGCTTCAACCAGTTCATTTATTTTTTTAGATATATTCTGTGATCCCATTATGCTGGAACCTACAAGTACTGCATCAGCACCATAACTACCTAAAAGTTTCACATCATCCCCTGTATTTACACCACTTTCAGATACGAGAATTGTGTTACCTGGTACATACTTTGCAAGTTTTTTGGTTCGTCTAAGATCAATGCTTAAGTCCTTGAAGCTTCGATTGTTGATTCCTATTATTTCTGCCCCCTGCTGGGCAGCATTTTTGATTTCTTCTCTATTTTTACATTCCACCAATGCATCTATTTCCAGGTAACTGCATAGATCAATTCCCTGCCTGAGATCTTTGTAAATATCTGCCATTAAAAGCACTGCACTGGCTCCACAGAACCGTGCCTCATAAATCTGGTACTCATCAATTATGAAATCCTTTCTAAGGATAGGTAGCTTACTTATTTTAGATGCAATATGCAGATTTTTGATATTACTTTTAAAGAAAGTCTCCTCTGTTAATACTGAAATAGCGCTTGCCCCTCCTTTATTATAGAGTGGAACAACATCTTCAACAGGTAGATCAGAGATATTTCCCTTTGATGGAGATGCGGGTTTGTATTCGCAGATTATTGAAACATCTACTTTGCTTAAAAGCGCATTTTTGAAATCTGCCCTTATCTTTGTTCTCTGGATTTTTTCTTTTAGTTCACTTAAAGGTCTGTATTTCATTTCCCTTTCAAGTGTTTTCTTCCTCTCTATAATTATTTTGTTTATCATGTTACCAAACATCTTATTCTATGCAATTTCCAAGGAAGTTTTTAATTAGCATTAAGCCCTGTTTGGTTCCTATTGACTCTGGATGGAATTGAAGGCCGTAAACTGGACTTTCAACATGTTTTATCCCCATTATGATCCCATCTTCAGTCTTTGCAGTTATTTCTATACATTCCGGCAGGCTTTCTTCGTCGCAGATAAGTGAATGGTATCTTGTTGCTTCCAGTGGATTTTCAACACCTTTAAATATACCTTTTTCAGTATGGGTTATTTTACTGAGTTTACCGTGAACAGGCTCTGATCTCATTATTTTTCCACCAAATGCAGCGAAAATACCTTGATGACCTAAACATACTCCAAGGATAGGTATCTCATCTTTTAATTCAGTTATAACTTCACTGCAAACTCCAAAATCTTTTTTATTAGTTGGGTTTCCAGGCCCTGGCGAAATTATTATTTTATCAGGTTTCAACTCTTTTATTTCTTCAAAGTTTTCATCGTTTCTTTTAACGATTATATCCTTTTCAAGTTCTCCTATTAACTGATAGAGGTTGTAGGTGAATGAATCGTAGTTATCAATTATGAGTATCATCGGTTTTTCCCTATTTCATTAAAATTTTTAGTGCTTGCAAATTCTTTGAATTTGATTGCCCGAAAAATCAGGGATTTTTCGGCGGCTTGCAATTTCAAGGGCGTTGATAATTGCCCTGGCCTTGCTTTTGCACTCGTAATATTCATTTTCAGGTACAGAATCGTGCACGATTCCTGCACCAGCCTGTATTTTTGCATTATTACCATTGCAGATTAATGTTCTTATTGTGATTGCAAAATCAGCATTTCCATTAACTGAAAAGTATCCTAAAGCTCCTGCGTAGGGGCCCCTGGCAATTCCTTCTAATTCATTGATTATTTCCATTGCCCTTATTTTAGGAGCTCCGCTTACAGTTCCTGCAGGGAAAATAGAGCCGAATGCATCCACTGCAGTCATGTCATCTTTTAATATTCCTGTAACGCGTGAGACAATGTGTTGAACATGTGAAAACTTCCTTACAGTCATATATTCATGTACACGCACTGAACTGAATTCACTTACTTTTCCAACGTCATTTCTTGCTAAATCAACAAGCATCAGGTGTTCAGCAAGTTCTTTTTTATCATTAAGGAGTTCAATCTCCAGTTTTTTGTCTTCTTCTTCTGTGCTACCTCTTTTTCGTGTTCCTGCTATAGGATATGTTTCAATATTTCTACCTTCAACTCTTACAAGCATTTCTGGACTTGAACCGATTATTTCATGATTTTTAAGTTTTAAATGATACATGTAAGGTGAAGGGTTCATTTCACGAAGTGTTTTATAAATTGAAAGTTTATCTCCTGTTATTTCATACTCCCATGCATTGGAAATAACGCTTTGAAAAATTTCTCCTGCTTTAATCTTTTCTTTAGCCTTAGTCACCATCTTTTCATATTCTTCTTTAGTATAATAATGGTCTTTGAACTTAAATTCAATATTTCCCATGTTATAAGATTTTTTTGCAACTTCAAGTATTTCTTGAATCCTGTTTTCTCCAAAGGTCACATATTCACATTTATTTTTTAATCTGTCAAATACTATAGAATCTAAGAATAATCCGAACTGAAAATCAGGATAACTGGACTTTGAAAATTTTATATTTTCAAAATATCCTGCTGCTTCATAGGAAACGTAACCTACGAGGCCCCCGTTAAATCCTTTTTCATTGATATTGGCGATTTTAAGCTTTTTTATAATATTAAATGGATTTTCTGTCTTTATTTCTTCTTTGATTCCGTTTTTTTCTATTTCCAATATATTTCCACGTGCTTTTAAGATTGCCGCTGGTTTAAAGCCCAGTACAGAAAATCTTGAAAGTCCGCTGTCACTTTCCATTGATTCAAGGAGGAAAGCGCTTTCATAATTCCTGTAAATATTTTTAAATAGTTCAAATGGAGAATCAAAGTCCAATTTCATGCTTTGGGGTTCTTTTAATTTAATATCGCCAAAAACATTCACTGCCTTTCATATTTTTCACCGTTTTATTCTATCAATTCATTATATACTGCAAGGTACTATTTAAACCTTTAGAGTACATTTATGTACTTTAAAAACTTATATAGAATGAACAATATAGTAATATTTGGAACATTTATGTACATCGTGGATTGAGGAGTATATGTGGGAGAAAATCAAGCATAAATTTGAAAAATACCCTGCCCGCATGGACGTTGCACGTAAAATAATTGCGTATGGACTTAGTGTGGGAGAAAAAGGTAAAATATACTGTGGGGACATAGAAATGAATGATGTGGCTATTGCAAGAGCAACAAATGTTGATAGAAGAAGCATTAAAGCTACGGTAGATACCATACTTAAAGACCCACAATTATCTAAAATATTTTCAAATATTTCTCCTGCAGGACCGCTGGTTAAAAATATAGCCAGGGATCTGGGATTTGGGATTGTGGAAATTGAAGCAGACGCCGGAAATCCGGGAATAATTGCCAGAGCTACGGATCTAATTGCAGGCAACATGATAAACATCAGGCAGGTGCATGCAGGAGACCCTGAATTTGAAGAAAACCCTCGTCTAACCATAATAACAGAAAAACCAGTTGGAGGTAACCTTCTAAATGAACTTTTAAAAATTGAGGGTGTGAAGAGGGTTTCCATTTGTCAGTAATTAGGTTTCCATTTGTCAGTAATAATTAAATTTATAAGTCATGAAAATATATTTTAAAGAAGTCTATAAAATAATACTGGTGTTAAACATGGATGAAACTATTTTGCTCTTAATAGTGATTATTTTAAGCTTTATTGGAATTTCAGCCCTTACTCTTGTTATGAACAGAGATGCAACTGATTAATATTCCATTTTTCTTTACAATTTTTTTTTATTTCTGATTTTTTCTGATTTTTATGAAATTAAATATAAAAATTACTGGTTATCCTCTTCATCCAGTGCTTTTAACAGTTCTTCCCATACTTCTAAGGACTCTTTAGCTTCTTCGTCACTTAAAACTTCGATAGCATATCCAGAATGAACCAGTACATATCTACCTACTTCCACTTCTTCAACCAAATCCAGTTTAGCGTTTTGTCTTACTCCTCCAAAGTCAACAACTGCTACATTATCGTTAATTTCTACTATTTGGGCTGGTGCTGCGATACACATTGAAAATCTCCTCTTGTTTCATTTTTAAGATAAATAGTTCAAGTTATTTATATAATTAAGTTAAATTTAGAATCTACAAAAATTTTTTAACAATTTTTAATATGTACTCATAACATATAAAAATATGCTATGGAGGATGAGTCATGGATATTGTAGTAATTGGAGGAGGTCCCGCAGGTCGAACAGCCTCAATTGAAGCTGCAAACATTGGAGAAAATGTAACTCTTATTGAAAAAAGAGAAATAGGCGGTACATGTCTTAATGAAGGCTGTATGGTCGTTACTGGATTAAATGACACTGCAAAATTTCTAAATGATTCTGAAAATTTCAAAAAAATGGGTATTATCACTGGAAATTATGAAATAGACTTTAACAGGTTAATTAATGGCGTTAAAGAAACTATAAACAAAATAAGACCTATTTTAGAATCTGAAACTCGAGAAGCGGGTGTAAAAATAATTAAAGGAAAGGCAGACCTTGAAAATGATGCAGTCATTGTAGATAATAAAGAGTATATATATGATAAATTAATCATAGCTACTGGCTCAAGGGCATTTATTCCGCCAGTTAAAGGATCTGAAAATGCTATTACTTATAAAGATGTATTAAGTTTAACTGAAATTCCTGAAAAATTAATTATTATTGGCAGCGGAGTAATTGCTGCTGAATTTTCCAATATTTTCTCAAGTTTGGGTTCGGATGTGCATGTTTTATGTCGAAATAAATTTTTAAAAATGCTTGATGAAGATATTAAAAACTATGTGATTAAAAACATGCTAAGTAACGTTAATATCCATGAAAATGTTCAGGTAAATAAGATTGATGAAGATGGAATATCAATAGAAAAGGGTAAAATGAGCGGAACTGTACTTTTTGCGGCTGGAATGATTCCAAATTCAGAGATAGCCGCAAATATTGTGGATTTAAATGAAAAAGACCATATAATTGTGGATAAAAGAATGCAGACAGGTCATGGAAACATATATGCTGCAGGAGATGTGGCAGGAAAGACAGGGAACACACCTATTTCAAGGGCAGAAGGAATAACTGCAGCAAGAAATGCCTGTGGAATCTACGCAGAAATGGATTACAGCATTATCCCCTATACAATAAATTTATATTATGATGTGGCATTTTTAAGTTCTGAAAATAAGAGTAAAGGTATGGAAGGACATATTCCTGGCTCTACAGGATCTGGGTCATTTTGGAGAGCTCTTGAAGGCATGACAGGGATTACCAAGATGAATGTAAATAAAAATAGGGGTGTAAATAAGATATTTTCTATTTCTCCATCGTCACGTACCAGCATGGCTTATATATCTAAATTATTAAAAGAAGGAAAGAGTATAGATGATTTTGATGATTTTATGGAAGTACATCCCTCAACAGATGCTATTTATAAACTGATGAGGTTTTTTGCAAGATTTGAATGACTTGCAGTTACAAAGATCCCATTTAATATTATATCTAATAAAAATTAATAAAGGTGAAAATTATGTTAAACTGGAAATCCTTAGGCTTTGGAATTATATAAGCTTTTTTTTTGGAGTATAATCACAATATTACTATTAGTAATTTTAATCAGCTCCTATTCCCATCAGCAAATAAGTCTATCACATAACATACCTATTGCAATACTTGTATTCATAATTTATGCTGTTATAGGTGCTTTTCTGGGCACTAGTAGTGCTGTGGTTAAACATAGAGCTTTAAAAACAGTAAATTAATTTTAATGTCTCTATGATTAAGTGAACATTTATTTAATTGAGTTATAAATTATTTTAGCAATTTTATCGGATGCCTGCAACACTTCTACACCATATTTAGCTGCGTTATCCTTTGTTTTATTCATATCTTTTAAAAAACTATTTGCAGCCTTATCAATGTTTTCAAACTCGCTTTCAATCATTGCTCCCCTAAATATTTTCCCCATATTATGATAACGACCATATTTAACCCTTAATAGTGTTATAATTGGTAAATTACATGCTATTGCTTCGTGGAGCATCAGGCCATCGTCTGTGATTATTACAAAGTCAACTAATTTATAAAGGTCTTTAACCCAGTTAATATAGCCAAGATAAATGATTCCTGTTTCAAGGTATTTTCGGTATTTTTCATCCAGAGGATCTCCAATTACAACTATATTGGCTTTAATTCCACTGTCTCTAATTTTAGGTGCAGCAAGAGCCATTTTTTCAAAGAGTGTAGAACCTGATGATAACAGTATTGTTGGAAGTTCTGGATCATACTCTTCAGGCATTAATTTCAGTGCATTTTCTTTATTTCCAGTGATTATGTCCGGATTTACAGGCATGTAAGATTTATACATGTTTACATTATCTATTTCCATATTAAACAATGGCGATTCAGGAAGTGCAATTGTAGTGGTGAATTTTGAAACTTTTGAGTCATAAGGAGTTGAAACAATTCCTGCAGAAGGTATTCCTGCAATTTTAGCAGTTAAACATCCGACTATGGCACCTCCTCCTATTGTTCCAACAACAACGTCGGGTTTCACCTTCCTGTATAATCTTAAAGCTTCAAAAATGGCTTTAATAGTCCTGAAACCACCCGTAATAAGGGAGAATTTAGTTGCAGCGTGTCCCCCTGCCTGAGGAATACTGGTTTCGTGCCATTCTATGCCGTGTTTTTTGAATAATAAACCAGGAGACCCATGATTAAGCGCAAATTCACATTCAACACCATATTTAGATAAAGCTTTAGATATATTGAAGGCTATAGCAGCATCCCCCCCAATTCCTCTCCCTGTTACCACAAATAATGTTTTCATTGAACCACCGTTATATATTATAAATTTTTTATCAATTTATTTTTTTTTCAACTAAAAGTTAAAAGAGCTGCTTTATACTTTAAAATTTGAATTATGCCCTTCATATAAAACTGCATTTCCTGCTACAGTAACAATCATTGAAGTACCTTTAAGCCCACCAATGCTCTTATAATCTATTGTCACGCCTAAAACAGCATTAGCGCTCATTTGTTTGCATTATTTTCCAGTTTTTTTAGTGCTTCATTTCTAGCAGTTCCCAATTTATAAACTACATCATTAGATTTTTTAAATCTGTCAAAAAAAGAGGAATCTCCTTTTTTTTCTTCTTTTACAACTGCTTCAGCAGAAATCATTCCAAAATGCTTGACAATTTTTTCCCCTGTAAAAGGGGTACTGTACTAAATAACAGTTCCATTTCAGGGATATCCACACTTTCAGGCTGTTCAGGTACAGAAATTTCTTTTCCAGCTAATCTGGCCAATAAGTTTCCTATAATGCCTATAGCATAAGTTATTGTTCCTACAAAAACCACTAATAATAGGTAATTTACAAGAATAGGTACAGCCGCCTGTATTGTGAGTGCAAGACCTCCTAAAGTAAATAAATTAAGTGTCAATGGATCTTTAGGGAAAATCCAGCCATAAACATTGATTATAATGAATATTAAAAGAGCACTTACAGCTCCGGTGCTTCTGCCGTATTTTTTACGTGCAATAACTGCCTCGCTAAAGCCAACAATTAAAGGAGATGCCATAAACATAATATTAAATCCTAAAATTACTAAATTGAATCTAACACAGATTACTGCTGATATAAAACCTATTGATGTACCTATGAGTATTGCAGTAAATGCCCAGTGCTTATTCCAGAGAAAATTTTTTACTGAAGCAAACAATTTTTCCACCCCAATTGCCTGATAATTTTCTATTCAAATTTTACAGCTGTACCCAGTACTGCCACCATAATTGTATTTCCCATAGTTCCCCCAAGGTTATGGTAGGCTATTTGAACACCTAAAATGGCGTTAGCACCAAATTTATCCTCTTTTTCTTCCATGCTTGTTAGAGCGACATCTCTTGCTTTTCTCAGTTCTTCTTCATAGGCAGATGTTCTGCCACCCACAACATCTCTAACGCCTGAAAACAGGTCTTTGTAAACATTGGTACCTATTAAAGCTTCACCAGTTACAAGACCGTAATATTCGGTTATTTGTTTACCCTCAATATTAGGAGTGTTTAAAATCAGCATATTTTTTCTCCTTTGTTTGGTATATATCTGTTTTTTAATATTAAAAAAATTTGTTTTCAAAAAGAAAATTATAATGGATAGAGTAAACTGGTTAGGAAATGCACTGGAACTATATCAATGATTTTAATATCACGAAAGATAAACGTGAAAGATTTAAATATTTAAAAGAATGATTAATTTATATGAAAACTGCAAGTTTAATTGTATACTTATGTGCGGCTGTACTTGTCAAATTAGGTGTTTATAGTCTGTTTGTTAATAAAGATATTTTTTCAGGGATTATCTGGACAGTTTTAGGTATAATTTTTTTTATTTTAGGTTACATAAGGATTAAATAATTTTCTATCTAACTGCGTGGGGATTGTAAAATAGCCTCCTAAATCCCAGATAAACTAAAAATTTATTTTTTATAACTATTTTATGACTTTTAAGTAATATTCTGCGTACAAGATCGCCCAGACCTCCCCCCGTCATTACATCCATTACATAATCTCCAAAATAAGGGTTTTTAATTCCAAGCCTGTTTTCCATGAACACATTTAAATTTTTTCTTCTGATAAACGCTATAAGTATTGATGAGGCGATAAATAGAATTAAAACACCTGAAAAACTTCCATTTTGAATACCTATGCCCGAAATACTTCCTAAATATCCACCAAAAAGTGCACAGGATATTCCAAGTCCAACTGCGAAGGAATGATTCCCAACTTCACCCATCATGATTTTTCCCCTGTAATCAAGGGGTGCGTAGCCAGTACATGCAGCTAAAATTACTGACAGTATGTAATAGTCTCCATAACCTGCTAAAAATGTTAATAAAATTATAATAACACATATTATAATAACTGTTGAACAGGCAGAGCCTGGCTGCATGTCTGAAATGTTGATGGGTTGTATCATCAACGCTATCAGTATTGATGCTGGTCCAAAGTAAAAAAAGCCCAAAACAGCAACAGCTAGCATTCCAACACCCCTTGATAAATGTCCTATCTCAAAAGGTAGCTCTTTAATCTTTTCTCGACCAATTATATCATCAAATAATGCAAAAATTCCTATTGCAGCAATTAAATAGTTGAATGGTTGATTTATAAATATAACCATGACTATAAACGGTGCAATACCCACAGCACGGGGTGTACCTCCTCTTATACTGGTATATAAACTACTACTGCTTTTTTGAATAATCCACCTGAAGAGCAATGTCAAAATAACTGATATTATAAATGCAAGGAAAATTTGAGTGTACATCAATTCACCTGTAAAAAATAAAAAAATGAATGCCTGGCTCAGGCCTATAATCTGTCCAATACATCAATTAAATAGCTGACATCAGAATACTTATTGTCATATGAGTCAAGCTTATAAGTTTCATATAACAATGTAGGAATTCCTTTACGTGATATGGGCTTTGTAACATACTTTGGACTTGTTCCTTTTGGTGAATATATGTATGATGATATTGGCATAGTTTCTGGTTATCCTGTTTTTAGAAATTGGATCTACAAATTTTGCCGTATCTGTTTTTATAACATCAGGTACAACAAATTTGTTTGCAATAAGCTGGCCGTTCATTCTACCTTTACTGTAATGCCGGGCATTTTTTGTTACATGGGCCCTATAAAGAACGTATTTTTTAGATAAACTACCTGATTTATCCCTTAAAGCAGCAGCAATAGCCTCATGGAATTGATACTCACGTGGATGAACTCCTATGATTATAGCAATTGTATCTCCAGAGTTCTGATTACCATAAAATTCTTTTTCAGCCCAGCCGTAACTTTTACCACCTAAATATGTTCCAGCAAAGCTTACATTCACAAAGGAAAATGCTAAAATTAAACATAAAAATATCCCTATAATTTTTCGAATTGGTGCCCCCTCCTTTATTCTCTAAAGCCATATTAGTTCACCAATTAATAAACTTTACCTTTCAAATTTTAATCTAAAAAGATCTAGTTAATTTATTAAAAATAAAAGTAATTAACAAATTTATGGTCCAAAATGGCCTTTTCCTGTTTCTATGGCTGCCTTTACATTTCCTGCTGGACAAAGCAGGAGATTTTTACATATATTACATCTGCTGCATCTTTCTTTAATGGATCTTACGGTCATAATATCCTCAATTTGAATTAATTATCTAAATCAGTTTTATTATCTTATACTATATCTTAATAGCCCTGCTATTCCACCTAAAGCTTCAAGCTGCTTCCCGCCTTCATGTTCGCTGCTTACAACCATTACTTTACCTCCCTTATTTTCCACGAGGTTCATGATTTGTTCTATTTCTTTCCTGCGGACCATATTGTCCAGTACAAGTAAATTTTCCACTGCACCGGCATTGGAAGTGTTTTCTACCTCTGATTTTCCGTAAGCAACCAGATTAGAGGACTTTCCAATTTCTTCCAGGACTTTGTTTATTAATCTCATTTCCTGAGCTATACGGCCTTCTGCAGCTATCTGTTCAATTGTACCTTTTTTAAGGACTTCATGTATTCCTACACGCCCTCCTGTCCCTGTATTTTCAACGCCAGATATTTTAGCAAGTTCTGGGTATTTTTCACTTAAAAAATCGTAAAAGTCGCCTTTAGTAAACCCGGGACCAGCAATAACAATTCCCTGAATATCTTCAAAACCCTGAAGTGTTTTTGCAACTTCATTATAGAAATTGCTTATATTTTTAGTCCTATCTTTTTGAATAATCCTTTTCCCCGATATTCCACCTACAATAGGTCCGTAATAGTCTATACCATACTGTTTTATAACTCCTAAATTTGCCACGTCGTCTTCAATGGCCACAATAATTGCTGAAGGTTTTTTAGACGAATCTACAGCAGTTTTAAGTCGTTTAATTGCCCATATTGACCATTTTTCCTTGGTGATCTTAACTGGATTTTTAAGTTTTAGCTCGATGGTGTGGTGGGTTCCCAGGGGGACCAGATCTTCAGGTCCTTTTTCTATTGTCCCTGTTACCCTCAACTTACCAGTGTATTTATGAAAGCTTATGCCTTCTACTCGAATTCCCATAAAAAATGTTTTTTTAATCCCACGATCACTTCTAATCCGTTCTCCTGTTGAGTCCTGTATCCTACGAGTTGTTCTGGATGATACTAAGTCACCAGACTCTATTATATGTGATAAATGCCACAAATCGTCCAGAGTTTCTGGAATAAGTTCAATGAATCCTTTTTTCCTGTCCTGACGAACAATATGCATTTTATGCACCGCTTTGAATTACTGTTTACCAATTTATTTGACTTTAGAAGTCATCCCAAAACTCTTCATATTATTAAAACACATGCTAGACGTGCTAATCCGAGATATGATTCTTCTAATACCTTGTATCGAGAAAATATCTTTCTAAATCCTTCTATCCAACTGAAAAATCTTTCAACTGCACTTCTTCTCTTGTAAACTTCTTGATCGAACTTTTTAGGTCTCCCTGGTTTTTGGTTTTTCTTATTTCATTTGAA